>JGI2173J19968_10000841_pt1 | contig 12056 bp, 14 predicted proteins | sample DeeMarSWOR136_30_FD_19968 | JGI IMG/M metagenome (IMG submission 19968) | reverse complement strand
GGAAAATTAAAATCAGATCCATATCCGATATCCCTTGTGTTCCATGTCACTCCATCATCAGTGGAGTTTGCGTATCTTATATAATTTCCGGTTCTTGCCCATACAGCATGTAAGTTCCCTTGCCCATCCCTACAGATACTTCTCATATTTGGGTTGAAAGGATCAACATTTGTTGTACCTAGTATCGTAGAAGCTTCAACTTGCGGGAGATAAAGAAAACAAAAACCAAGAGTTATTAAAATGAAGATGAATGAAGTCCATATTTTCATGCCAATCTATGATAATTTAGGTTTTATCTCAGTTAAGTTTTTCTCTATTAAATCTTTCACTGACGCGTCTGTCTTAATTCCCTTGTTTGAAAAATGAGTTCTTCCCACTTTGTAACCTCTGTCCTCCAATCTTTCGATTATCGCTCTGAATTTCGGTATCTCCATTTCATGCTTTTGGCAAAGTTTATGAACGTCATAATACAAGGGGATTGATTCGTTTTTCAGGAGATTAAGCAACTTCTCTATCTTATCCTTGGTTTTCAGCCAATCAAGGTTGGATAATTTTTTCTGACATTTCTGAATGAATTTTATATCTTCTATATCGCCCAACCACACCTTCCCTATAGTCTGACTCCCAGACCCACAAAACCCACATTTTGTTACTGGTTTTTTATCAACTTTTCTCCATAAACACTTTGGACAGTAATTAACGTAGCGAAAATTCTTATCGATTGTTTTATTCACTTTAACCTTTCCTTTTTCAACTCGGCCCCAAACTCTGTAGTAATGTTCAGAAGAGTAACTGAGTAATGGCTTAAACGTGAGTGACCACTTAGAGAACGACAAAACTATACTCGTAATCAATACCCTTAAGCCCAATTCTTTGAAGAAGTCGGTCTTGAAACTTTTAACTCCATATCTTCTCATACATGTCATTGGGTTAGTTCCTGCCAGAGGAGCAGTATCTGTGGCAGTAAAAGCGACTAAACCCTTTCTTTTTACAGATCTGGCACAAGAATCAAAATAGTAACAAGGACTCCCAAATGGATCTATATCGATATAGTTAAAGATTCCTCTGTTTGATGATAATAACTGGTTCGCATCTTGGTTAATTATTTTAACCTTCTGTTTGACATTATTTAACTCAATATTCTTCTTTAGAAAGGGTCTAACATCTTCACTCACATCGTTTAACCAGACTTTAATATTGCATTCTTTCGCGATTCTTATCCCTCTTGCACCTATTCCAGATAGAGCGTCACATACGACCCAATTTCTGGCATCTAATGTTTTGAGAATTAACACAGTCAAGTCTCTGGCCAATTCCATCTTTGGGTTAAAAAAATGTTTTTTCTTTTGGTAGTCTTTCGGTATTTTAAGCCTGACTAAACCTTCTTTAACGATCATAATAAGATATAATCAACTATAATACTTCAACTTTTGTTGTAATAGCCTGACCTGGTAAGTTCTTCTCAAACTTAGCTCTCACAACGCCTTTATTCCCATGTAATGCAATTATTTCTCCTTTTATCTCTTTCCCGGAGGGTGATTTCCAAACAAGTTTTTTTCTCAAGAACTCTTTCGCTTTTTCTCTAGAGTTGACATTATCCAATTCTATTAACATCTGGTTGACATTCTGTGTGTGTCTCCCCCTTCTGTAACCCAATATTGTGCCTTGCATAGAAATCGTTATTTCTTCTTTTTCTTTTCCTTCTTCTTCAATACTTTCGCCAAATCTCTTATCAAATTCCTAACATACTCTCTCATTTTGTAAACATCCTTGTCGGCAATCTTGTCTAAAGCCTTTTTCTCTGCTAAACCTTTCATCTCTTCTATTCTCTTCCAGATATCCCAATAATAACCCTCGACAAGTTTTTTATCGACAAATTCTTTCTTGAACGCGTTTGGTATTTCTTCTGTTTTCTTCGGTAACTTATGCAGGGTCTTTAATGCGGCAATCGCAGCCTTGTACATGACTTCGTGAGTCCTTTCAAGGACTTTCTCTTTCTTCCTGAATTCCAAGACTGATAACAACTGAAACATTTTTTCTATGAATTTATCAGCTTTATCTATCCACTCATCGACAAAAGCCCCAGTAACATCCATCAATTCTTTATGCTCTATTTTCTTCCTTATTCCAATAATTTCTTTAAGCCAGTCAGCATACTTTTGCTCGAGAATACCAGGATCAACAAGATACTTCTTCACTTCACCATAGGCCTTGTTTGGAACAGGCGGCTCTAAACCCATGAACATTAGAACGGCTTGAGCTGTGTTGAGCATCGCATAATAACAATCTTCTGCTAACATCAACAACTTAACAGTCTTTGCTCTCATGAGTTTCTTTGGTGCTCCGTCCATGTAGCTCTCGATAGCTTCACGGGTTGCAGGAATCTTTCCCATGTCTAACAATCTTTTGATGGGCATGAAAAAACCAGCATCGTAAACAGCCTTTCCCTCTTTAATGAAGTTGTAGATAATAGGATGACAGACTCTGGCATAATCCCAGAACTCTGTGAGAGTGTAGGAAGGTTGAATCGATATGTCCTTGTTTATTTCAGACGCCATCTTCTCGATTGTGTCATCGATCTCATTCTTCTGCCCTGGAGTTATAGGTTTCACAGTATCATCAATGACGATGAAAACATCAACATCAGACTTAGACTTGAACTCACCTCTGGCAACAGAACCCATCATTATCACACACTTGACTATGTCACTGTATTTAGCGAGAATTTTATCCTTTAATTTCTTGACATCTTTTTTTATTTGCGTCTTCGTCTTTCCTTTCTTTTTTTTCATCTCAATCACAAAAGTAAATCTGATTTAGTCAAATCCTCGGGTAAAAGTTTTTTCATCCTATTGATAATTTCAGAAGCCAATTTCATGGCCTTATTCAAATGCTCAGATCCAACCTTTTTTATTCTTTTATGTTCGATGTCCTTCCAGAGTTTGTCCAGTTCTTCAAACTTCTTGATATAATCTGGTTCGAGCTTTTTTTCTTTAATGAGTTTTTTTAATTCCTCTGGCATGTGTTTTTGGTCTGGAGTTGTTTTGTAATAGTACATTATCACGGACTGACATGCATCAGTGGCAGCATACCTTAAATCGAATATCATCGACTTGATCCCTAATTCCACTTTTTTCAGGTGTGCCTCGGCCGACCTGGCTTTAATCCCGACGGTTTCTTCACTCGGAGGAAGAAGGCCTGCCTTAAGCATTCTTTGCACCGGTTTTATAAAACCTGTGTCGTAAATAACCAAACCTCCTCTCAGAAAATTGAACAGTTCTGGAGAACCTTTTTTCATCCATCCCCAGAATTCAGTCAAGCCTGTTGTTTGGACGTGTATGTCTTTCATCTGCGTGGAAACGAGTTGAAGTTGTGCTCGAACTCTCTCTAAATCCTCAGAACCCTTAGTAGCAGTATCGTCGAGAATAACCCATAAATCCGCATCAGACGTCTTTTTCATATCCCCTCTAGCAGCAGAACCGAATATCAAGACTGATTTGATTAAATCTCCATAAGATTTTCTAATCTGGTTCGTAAAATTTATGATTTTTGTGTAAATCTCGCCTTTAGGTATTTCTTGTTTTTTAGCATCCTTCCCCTTGAAAGTTAATGGTTTTTTCAACTCTTTTGACAGTTCTTCCTCAAATTTCATACGTATATACCTTGACCTATCAATTTATAAATTTTACTACTCTTGAAGAGTGAATGTTTTTTCTATATTCTGATTATTCTAAATTAACGTCTGCAGAGAAGATAAACTTTTAGGTTTATTCTAACTCACTGTAAAATCTTGTAAACTTTATCGCCTTCTCTTACTCGATCATCGACTTTCATGCCTATTGAATCCCCTTTCTTAGCCTCTTTTATGTTCTTATGCTCTATCTGCATGGATTTTATTTTCTGCTTAAAATTAGTGCTTGCCCCCTCTATGGATATCTCGTCCCCGACCGAAAATTTACCCGATACTTCTATGACTGCGACCCCTATTTTAGTAAAGTAATGACTAACTTTCCCAACAAGCTTTTTTTCTTCAGCCATGAATAATGTTATGAATGAAAAGATTATAAAAGCTTTACGTCGGGTCTTATTTCTAACCAATTTTATAATATTAAAACCTAAATTATAATGGTTGCGACTTTAAATCCCTCCTTTTCAAAAAACCTGAAATAACCCTAAAAACCCCGTTTTAAACCGGATTTAAATACATTAGATTTTAAAAAATTTGTATGAGATTGAGAACATGGTTCAAGCGAGAAAAGGAATTCTCACATGATTTTGAATCAATCCAAGAGTGGTTTTATGTGCGGGATCATTGGCTATGTCGGGAATAGAAAAGCTTCTCCTATACTCTTAGAATCGATAAAAAAATTGGAGTATCGTGGGTACGACTCAATAGGCATGTGTACGATCGGTTCTAATCTCAACATCTTGAAAGGAGCAGGTAGAATAGACGATGTGGATAATAGACTAAACTTTACATCTTTACCTGGTACCATAGGAATATCACACACTCGTTGGGCAACGCATGGTGGAGTGACAGATTATAATGCCCATCCTCAAACTGATTGTTCAGGAAAAATAGCTGTAGTTCACAACGGCATAATCGAGAATTATTCTGAACTTAAAAAAGAACTGATCAAGAAAGGACACAAGTTTAGTTCTGAGACTGATACTGAAGTTATCCCACATCTTATTGAGGATTGCATCAATACAGGTAGTGACTTCAGAGAAGCTGTGATTAAAGCATCAAATAGATTGGATGGTCTTTTTGCATTCATATTAATTGATGAGAATGATAGTGGAAGGATTATAGCAACCAAGAACAAGTGTCCTTTAGTCTTGGGTATTGGGTCGAACGAAAATTTTGTTGGGTCAGATGTCGTTTCTTTCCTAAACCATACCAATAAAGTTGTTTTTTTGGATGATGGGGAAACTGTAGAGATAACTAAAAACGATTTCAAAGTTTTTGATAAAGAGGGCAAACCGAAAAACAAGAAGATTGATACTATTAAGTGGAGTCCTGAACAGGCTAAAAAATCAGGATATAAACATTTCATGATCAAAGAAATCTTAGAACAGAAAGAAACCGTTGATAGAGTTTTAAGTCATGATAAAAAAACTATAGGAAAAATTGCGAAAATGATAAACGATGCTTTTGGCGTCTTCTTTGTGGCATGTGGGACGAGCTATCATGCATGCTTATCTGCAGGATACATCTTTTCAAAAATAACCAAGAAACACGTTAACGTTTATTTGGCTTCAGAATTCCCAAACTTCTCCCATTTCCTAACTAAAAATACTTTGATGATAACAGTTTCACAGAGTGGAGAGACTGCTGATGTTTTGGAAGCGGTTAGAGTAGCCAAAGAAAAAGGAGTCAAGGTAATATCTTTAGTTAATGTGATGGGATCTTCTTTAATGAGAATGAGTGATTTCACTCTTCTTCTGAATGCTGGACCTGAGATATGCGTCCTTGCAACTAAAAGTTTCACGTCCCAACTCGCTTTGTTGTATTTGTTGGCTTACACTTGTGTAGGAAAGTATGGGGAAGGGAAAGAGAAGTTAAAAGCTGTATCCGAGAAGTTGAAGGATGTTTTGAGTGAAGATAATATTCAAAAAATTAGGAAATTGGCCAAGGACTTGAAAGACGAAGAAAACATTTATTTGATTGGTAGAGGATTAAGCTACTCCACGACTTTAGAAGGAGCTTTAAAACTAAAGGAAGTTTCTTACATACATGCTGAAGGTCTGGCCGGCGGAGAACTAAAACACGGAACTTTGGCCTTAATAGAGAGAGGAACACCATGCATAGCCATGGTTCCTGATAATGACGGAAAACAAGACATCCTTAGTAATGCGATGGAAATCAAATCTCGTGGCGGTTATATCATAGGAATAGCAAATGAAGAGGATGAAGTTTTTGATTATTCGATCATTATTCCAAAAGTTGAGATGCATCCGATCTTGATGATAATACCAATTCAATTGTTAGCATACTATCTTGCTCTTGAGAGAGGATGCGATCCTGATAAACCAAGAAACTTGGCGAAGAGTGTGACTGTAAAATGAGTATATTTAGAGCATATGATGTGAGAGGAGTTTATCCGACAGAGATAAATGAAGAAATCGCTTTGAATATAGGCAAAGCCTTTGGTACTTTTAATCCTGGTAAAATCGTTGTTGGTATGGATACGCGTCTGAGTAGTCCCTCACTCAAAAAAGAGTTGATTAAAGGACTGTTATCGACTGGTGCAACAGTAATAGATATAGGAATTTCAACTTCACCGATTGTAATGTTTGCAACTAGGCACTTAAACTGTGATGGAGGTATAAACGTTTCTGCTTCTCATAACCCTAAAGAATACAACGGATTTAAGTTCTATTCAAAAGGTGGCATCCCTATTGATTTTGAAACAGGACTTATCAAGATTAGAGAAATAGTTGAGAATAAAGGGTTCACTGAAGATAAAGGAGAGTTAATAAAAAAAGATGTCATAGAAGACTACTCTGATTTCATACTGAAGTCAATCAATAAACCAATAAACGTAAAAGTAGTAGTGGACGCAGGCAATGGTCCCACAGGTGGCATATATCCCAGGATACTCAGAAAAGCTGGAATAGAAGTTCATGAATTATTCTGTGAACCCGATGGTAATTTTCCAAATCATGTGCCCAATCCTTCAAAAACCGAAAATCTGGTTCAACTGCAAAAAAAGGTATTAGAATTGGATGTCGATCTTGGATTTGCTTTTGATGGGGATGGGGATAGGGTGGCAGTGATAGATGAGAATGGGAGTATAGTTTATGTTGGTGTTATTTTCTCGATTTTAATCAAGAGTGCTCTGGAAAAAGAACCAGGCTCTAAAATAGTTTACACTATACTCGATTCTAAAGCAATCGATGATGTGATTAGACAGCATGGTGGCGTTCCCACTGTTTGCAGAGTTGGTCACACTTACATAACTCAAAAAATGATTGAAGAAAATGCTGCTGTTGCAGGGGAAATCTCTGGTCATTATTATTTCAAAGAAACTTATGGTGCTGATGATGCTTTATTCGCATGCTTAAAGTTGATAGAGCATCTTAATGAATCAGGAAAGAAGATATCAGACTTTGCCGATGAATTCCCAAAATACTTCTCTCAGGTTTCAGAGGGTTTAAGAATCCCGATAAAGAAATCAGAAAAGTTTTCGTTCATAGATGCATTGAAGAAAGAATTTAAGAGTAAAGGCTTTAAGATTGATACTTTAGATGGAGTGAAAGTTATCTTTGATGATGGTTGGGCACTGTTCAGGCCGTCGCACACTGAGCCAGTGATTTCCATGTCTTACGAAGCTTATAACAAAAAAGCTTTCGAGAAAATAAAAAATTTTGTTGACGAAGTTGTATCAAGAATACCAAAGTGATTAAAATGATAGGGAAAGATGGAAGACGTTGGGTAAGATTGGTTGTATACATATTTCTCGAACGTGACGGAAAAATACTTTTAGGTAAAAGAAAAAATGCATTTGGTGAAGGTTATTATTCTACTCCGGCTGGACATATAGACCCTAGCGAGACAGTTCTTGAATGCGCTAACCGGGAATTATTAGAAGAGACTGGAATACACACAAAAGATTTCGAGTTCGTCGGCGTAAGACTCATTGGAAATTATGAAATAAAAGGTGAGAAGGCTCATGAATATATTGCATTTGCTTTGAAACCCAAGAACTGGAGCGGCGATCCGAAATTGACGGAGCCTAACAAAATTGAAAGATGGGAATGGCATTCGATTGACAATTTGCCAAAACCGATGTTCCCACCAGTTCCTATGTTGATAGAATGCATTAAAAGATCTGTGCCTTTTGTAGATTGAAAAGTGATTTTATGAAAGTAGTATTTTTGTGTGGTGGGATCGGAAAGAGAATGTTTCCTTTGATAGAGGATAAATTCCTGTTTAAATTCATGGGTAAGACCCTGCTTCAACACCAGATTGAAACCGCCCAGAAAGCTGGACTCAAGGACTTTGTGATGATTGGGAATGAATTCAATATAAAGAAGATTAGAGAAATATGTAGCCAGACCAATGCCAAAGTAGAGTATGCCTTACAAAAAGAACCAAAAGGCATGGCCGACGCACTCTTGAGCGGAAAGAGATTTCTAATCAATGAAGAAATACTCATAGTTAACCCGAACGATGTTTTTGGTGTTTCAGCATACAAGAAAATTATAAAGGAAGCTAAGAAAGGCAACTACGATTCCTACATCATCGGATACGAAGTAGATTCTTATTTTCCTGGTGGATATCTTGAAGTCAATGAAAAACATGAGTTGATTAGAATCCATGAAAAACCTGGAGAAGGGAATGAGCCGAGCAATCTTGTCAATATAGTCATTCACTTGCATAAAAACTCCAAGAAGCTTTTCGAATACTTAGAAAGCACGAAGAGTGAAAGAGATGATGTTTATGAACGAGCTATGACTAAAATGGTTGAGGATGGACGCAGGATCAAAATCATACCTTACGATGGATATTGGCATGCGATAAAATATCCGTGGGACATCTTTGGAGTCGTGAAATATTTTTTAAACAAGATTAAAAAACCTGATATTTCCCGCAAAGCAAAAATCTCTAGAAGGGCCAAAATATACGGTAACGTAATTATAGAAGATAATGCCCGAGTTCTTGAGAATGCTGTGATCCGTGGTCCATGTTACATCGGAAAGAATACAGTGGTTGGAAACAATGTTTTGATATGGAACTATTCACACATTGGAGAAAATTGTGTTATCGGATACTCTTCAGAAATTAAACACTCTTTCATTGCCGATAATTGTTGGTTTCATGTGTCTTATGTCGGCGACTCTATAATCGCAGACAACTGCTCTTTCGGAGCGGGAACGATTACTGCTAACTTCAGGTTCGACGAACAACCTATAAAAGTCAACATCCAAGGCAAAAAAAGTAACTCAATGATGGACAAATTGGGTGTAATAATGGGGGTCAATTGTAAGACTGGGATCAATTCATGCACGATGCCTGGGATAAGAGTCGGACCGAACAGCACTATAGGACCGGGCGTGACATTGTTAGAAGACCTTGAGCCGAACAAAATCATACTGCTTAACAAAAAAAGTTATTCGATCAAAGATAACAAAATAACTCTTTCAACCGAAAAGAAGGAAGAGTTGATGAAAAAATTGTTGAAACATGGATATGAGAAAAAGTGATTTTAATGAACGAAACGTATTTAAAACTACGGAAAATTATTGATTAATAGGGAGGGGTGAAAATGGAACTCTTGATTTTGTCTGGTGGGTTTGGAAAAAGGTTAAGACCTTTTACCCTAGAAACTCCAAAACCTTTGATACCGATATTAAACAAACCTGTGATAGAGTATCAGCTCGATTTCTTCAAAAGACATGGGGTAGAAGACATAGTATTATGTACAGGATACAAAAACAAGTTGTTCAAAGAAAAATATCCAGACTTAATCCATTCTGTTGAGAAGAGTCCTTTAGGTACAGCAGGGGCTATAAAAAATGCTAAAAAACATATAACAGGAGATTTCATTGTAACGAACGGTGATAACATATTCTTGTTCAACTTCCAGAAGATGCAGAAAAAATTCTTTGATGTCAGAAACCCAACTTTGGCTTTAACTCAGTTAGTCTCACCATACGGAGTCATAGACATTGAGAACGAGAGGATTGTTCAGTTTAGGGAAAAGCCTGTATTGAATCTTTGGATTAATGCAGGGATAACGATATTCAACCAAGACAGTCTAGACTACTTCCCTAATAAAGGCATGATAGAAACCGATGTCTATCCCAGATTAGTTAAGGATAGAAAACTCTTTGCTTTCAAGATGAGAGAAGGCTCTTTCTGGACAGCGATTGATACTCCAAAAGATATAGACAATGCAGAGAAAATCCTGTTGAAGAGATAGCTTGGATTAGATGAAAGAAAAAATCATAGAGTTCATTAGAGAGAAAGTTAAAGATGTTAATGGTGTAGTCATCGGCTTGAGTGGCGGTTTAGATTCTACGACTACTCTGTTTCTTTGTGTTGAAGCTTTAGGGAGGGACAAAGTCTTAGGAGTAATGATGCCTTCGCAAATCAATAGAAAAGAAGATTTAGAGGATGCGATTCAAGTTTGCAAAGAATTAGGGGTTAGACACAGAGTTATAGAGATTGATACTATCGTTGAAAGTTTTGGAAAAATTTTAGATTTGAGTGATAGGCTCGTCAAAGGAAATTTAATGGCAAGAATCAGGATGTGCCTTCTTTATTACTTTGCCAACAAAGAAAAACTATTGGTTGCTGGAACTGGGAATAAGAGTGAATATTTACAAGGATACTTTACTCTTCATGGGGATGTTGCCTGTGATTTCATGCCTTTAGGGCAATTATACAAAACAGAAGTTAAAAAATTGGCTGAAGAAATAGGAGTTCCTAAAAAAATCATCGATAAAACACCTTCTCCTGGCTTGTGGCCAGGCCAAACGGATGAAGGAGAATTGGGCATATCTTACGAAGATTTGGATAAAATTTTACCCCTGGTAGAAAAAGAATTATCTGTTGAAGATATTGAAAAAGAAATAAATATAGATAGAGAGAAAATTAGCAGAGTAATAGAAAGAATGAAAAAGACTGAATTCAAAAGAAAATAGTTTAGCAAGCAGGGGTTGCCAAGTCAGGTCAAAGGCGCAGGACTGAGGCTCCTGTCCGTTAGTCGGTTCGTGAGTTCGAATCTCACCCCCTGCATGAGCGTTTACCCACTAACGAAATCTTTAAGAATGTTATCAATGAGTAGATAACTATGCAATTGTCATTGTTCAACCAAGCTTTAGAACCGATTGATGTGTTTTTCAATCCTGATAAACACAGAGTGAGTATTAGCGTTAAAAAAATAATAGCAGATAAAAAAGTCTATCGGAAAGGGGTAGAAAGGTATAAAACTGTGCTTGAATCTGGTAAGGACCTTGCAACGATAGTCGTAGTCAAACATCCTGAAAAAGATTTGTATGCGGTATTAGACGGACATCACAGGTTCTGGGCCCTTAAAGAGACGAAAGTCAATGAAATACAATGTGCAGTTATTCAAGACCCTCTTGGTATTTTGTTCAACCTTACAAAAGATGGCTATCTACAGCCAACCGTAGAATTAACACAACATTTTGTTGTCCCACTAAAAAAATTTGAAGAACAATTTAATGAATTTAGAAAGAAAACTTCCAATTCCTTTACAAATTCTTAACCCATTTCTTGAAGGAATACAGACTGTATAACAATACTAGAACAGACATCACTATCTCAGAATAGAGAATGATCTTATTCGGTTCGTAAAAGTATACTCTTTCGAAATACATCTCGAACAGGAATAGTAACAGAATGGAAAAACTAACTCCGATTAAACTTCCTTGACCTAGAATTTCGACAATCGTTCTGATCCTGTTAAACAGACCATTCATGATTTATGGATTGGCAGTTAAATATTTAAAATGTTACTATTCAGTAGTGAAATAGAAATTTGAAGCCTCTACTCATCTAAATGATGATCTTTTTGACTCCAAGGAGGATGAGTTGCTACATATATTTTTAAGTCCTCTGGACCATGCGTTTCAAGTTTATGTTTTGTCCCTGGAGCTATATAAACCACATCGTCATGTTTTAGAGAAATTATTGCGCCATCCAGGTATACCACCGCTTTGGGATTTTCACTTGCCACAAAGTACATTTCTTCGGTATAATCATGATGATGTAATTTAGACTCCCTCACAAGGACTATTGCTGCACCTAATTTCTTTTTATCTCTTTCCGTTACCATTTCGAAAACTTTTTCTCCATTAACCTTTTTTGCACGCTCTTCACTTAAGTTTCTAACAAAACTCATAATCTTAATCCCCCAAATACAAATAAATTCTTAATGTTGAAAAGAAAAATTAAATTGGGCATGGCCCGGTTGGCGTAGTCTGGTTAGCGTAGGGGTCTGTGGAACCCCTGGGCTGGGTTCAAATCCCAGGCCGGGCCCTGAAGCCTGACGTCATAACATAGGGCTTTAAATAATTATACT
>JGI2173J19968_10000831_pt1 | contig 12129 bp, 8 predicted proteins | sample DeeMarSWOR136_30_FD_19968 | JGI IMG/M metagenome (IMG submission 19968) | reverse complement strand
ACCACTAAGGTTGGCCTGGCAGCGGGGCTGGTGGGGGCGGTTGGTGGTAAGACACTTGTTGTATCACTGACGGCGGCTTCTGTATTGGCCGTTGGTACTATTGTAGCAACATCGGCCATTGATGGATCAAAAGGGATGGTGGAAAACAAGCCGGCAGGAATTTTACCGGTCATGGAACAGGTGTATCCGGCGCAAGCGGGAGATGAGGAGTGCTGGTACTACTATCCACTGAATATTAATGGGCCGGTTATGTTGAGATTTATCCAATGGGATGAGCAGGGAGAGAAAAGTTACTGTAAGTGGTGGCAGGATGACCGGGCCAACTACATATTCGAGAAAAGCAGGAATACAATTTATATCAACAATTACCGGATGTGGGACAGCAGGCTTGCGGTGAGGCGGCTGCCTACAGATGGTCCACAATTGACAGAGTTTCTTTCCCGTGTTGAAGGCAAGTCCGTAGAGATGGAATATGTTTCCGGCGGTGGACAGGGTCTGCTGGTAATCTCAAGGCGCGGGGGAGAGGAGAACGATGGTCGGTTACGGATAATTCGGCATTACAATGTGCTGGACGAGGAGTATTTCCGATATAAGTGGCCGGCAGTGGTGAGGGAATATGATAAGCGAGACGCGATGCATAAACGGGGCTGGACGTATTTCAAAATAACAGGTCAAATTAAAGGCAAAGAGGTCCGGGGCAGAGGAAGGATACCTTTTGTATACGCGACGAGTAAAAGACATTGGCCTTGGGTGAAATTGAATGTGGGAGGCAGTATTGTAAATCGAGCCTGCTTTGCCGGGCTTTCGCGGCCTTGGATGGGGCTGCACACTATAGATACGGTGCGGCGGGATGCCGCACAAAAGCGGATATGGTTTGAGACAAGATACGACAAGAGCAACGGCAAGGCGCAAGTAGTGCTAAAACCAAAAGACGGAAGGATTGTCTATACCATTGATATGGAAAAAGACGTTATTGATCAAATAACGCTCTCAACAAGTGACGGCCGTGATGGCCAGCTAATATTTTCTTACATGCAGGAGATTGGCAATATCGGCAGTGAATTTGCAGAGCCGTTTAGTACAGCGAATGTTCGGGAAAGAAGCGAAGGGATGTTGTGGCTGTTAGATTTGATAAATGATTATTGATGAAAGAAAAGGCGGGGAACTGTAAAAGCAGTAAAATGACAAGAATGGCTTTATGTGTGGTTGTTGTTTTGGGATTTTGCGGTTCTGCATGGGCGTTTAGTGGAGCAGCCTTCGGGACGGAAGCGGCCAATGTGGTTTCGTTAGTATTGGTTGTCGGACCGAACTTTCCTGAGCCTGAGGGAATTTATTATGTCGATGGTGTCAACGGCAGCGATTTGAATGACGGTGAAAGCCGGGATACGGCGTTCGTGACAGTTCAGAAGGGTATCGATACGGCGAATGACGGTAATACTGTTATTGTTTATCCGGCCGTATACAGCGAAGAAATTGATTTTTTGGGTAAGGCAATAACGGTACAAGGCGTGCCTAATCTAACCGGGGCCCCGATACTGGAGGCGCCGGGTGATTACGCCGTGTCATTCTACAGGCTCGAAGGACCTGATAGTCTGCTGAAGAACTTTGTAATCAGAGGCAGCGACCTGGGAATCTTTATTGTAGGCAGTTCGCCGACGATAAGCAATGTAACAGTAGTTAATAATATTTTCGGCATTGCGGCATACTCCGGGGCACAGCCTGATATCAGCAACAGTATTGTCTGGAACAATACCGATGGTGGTCTGTTTGGAGACCCGATCCCACTTCAGGCCAGATACAGCTTTATTCAGGATGAGAATGGGCCGAATAAGCCGCTTGCCGGCCTGGTTTCACACTGGAAGTTTAACGAAGGCAGTGGAAATATAGCATACGATTCAGCCGGTAATAATCACGGAAACATCATCGATGCTACTTGGACGACAGGAAAATTGGATGGGGCTTTGAGCTTCGATGATGTCGACGACTATGTCGAGGTAGCGGACGATCCCTCTTTAAGGTTTACACAGTATGACAGCTTTTCGGTAAGCTTTTGGGCCAAGCCTTCTACTGGGGGCTATGTGTTTAGCAAATTGAACGCATATTCACAAAGCGGGATTTTTGGGTATGCGCTTCGTTGGCAGTCTAACTATTCTAACTTTCAGTTTATGACACAGAAGTCAGGTATTGCAAATGTATTTGTAGATACCACGGATAACTCTGCACCTGCCCACAACTGGTACTTCGTTACAGCCGTATATGACAAAAAAGATATGAAAATTTATTTAAACGCAGAATTAAAAGGTACCAACTTCTTCAGTTATGATACCGGAAGCACCAGCCCTGATAACAACTTCGCCATAGGTGTCAGATTACTCCCTTCTACACTTGAACAGTATTTCGGTGGCATCATTGATGATGTGATCGCATTCGACAGAGCTTTATCTGACGAAGAAATCTGGTTAATTTATCAGACAGGGATCGGCAACAAAGCATCTGCACCCCATCCGGTTGATGGCGCAATAGATGTGGACCCGAATGTGATCCTTTGCTGGTCACCGGGAAAAGATGCTGTCTCTCATGATGTGTATCTTGGCACGGATTACAACGATGTAAATGATGCAACACCGGACTCGAACGAATACAAGGGAAATTACCAGGATAACAATTATGGTCCCTGTGGACTCGAACTTGAAACGACCTACTACTGGCGGATCGATGAAGTTGGCATATCAACAACATATAAGGGTAATATCTGGACTTTCACAACATGGGCCGAATTTATCCCCGATTGTGTCAGTTGGTGGAAGTTTGATGAAGGTACAGGAACCATAGCATACGATTCAGCCGGTATCAATGACGGAACTATCTACGGAGCAACCTGGACAACAGGCAAAATTAACGGCGCATTGAGCTTCGATGATGTCGACGACTATGTCGAGGTAGCGGACGATCCCTCTTTAAGGTTTACCCAATATGACAGCTTTTCTGTGTCCTTTTGGGCGAAACCTTCTACAGGAGGGTATGTGTTTAGTAAACTGAACGCATATCCACAAAGCGGGATTTTTGGTTACGCGCTTCGTTGGCTGGCGCCCCCTAAGTTTCAGTTTATGACACAGAAATCAGGTGTTAATAATGTGTTTGTTGATACCACGGATAACTCTGCACCTGCCGGCAATTGGTATTATGTAACAGCCGTATATGACAATAAGGATATGAAAATTTATTTAGATGGAGAATTAAAAGGTACGGCCTTTTTTGGTTATGATACTGGAAGCACAAGCCCTGATAACAACTTCGCCATAGGTGTCAGATTACTCACTTCTACACTTGAACAATACTTCGGTGGCATCATAGATGAAGTGATACTTTATGATAGGGCTGTATCTGCTGAAGAAATTCAACAACTTTGTCAGGACATGTATCTGGCCGGCCCATAGTTTGTGATGACCGTCAACAACAGTGGCGACCCACCGGCGGACCCGTCCGATGAGCCAATGCCCAATGGTGGTCGCATTAACATGGGTGCTAAGTAGGGGCGGATTATGAAAGTATGAACGAGTGGACAATCAAGGGTCTTCTCAACCCTGAGGGCGTGGTCATAATAAAGGAGGCCGCGCCTTTTTTTGCGCGCTACACGCAAACGCAGGACAAGTCAGTTACAGAATAATCAAGAAAACCGGCGGGCCGGTCGATGATGGAAATGGGCGCTGACGGCCCCAACCGAACAAACAAAAGCACAAAATGTTTCAATTGACTTGGACGGACAATAAGCTATATTCGTGAAGACAACAGGATTATCAGTCAGTAAGGCTTTACGTTGATGAGTTCACCCGATACTGCAAGAGTAACAAGAGTCTGTTTCATCGCTCCAAAGGCATACCCGCTCTTTAATCCCGATGTGAAAAAAGTTTTTGGCGGAGCGGAGGTGGACCTGTATTTTCTTGCCACCGAACTGGCAAAAGATGAAAACTTCGACGTAAGTTTCATCACCGCCGACTACGGACAGGATGATTTCGAGAACATCGAGAATGTCAGGATTATCAAAAGTTTGAATTTTAATAAAAATCCACTAATCGGCGCAATCAAGGTCTGGCAGGCCATGAAAAATGCCAATTCTCATATATATTTCCAGGAAGCGGTCTCCTGGGGCACATTCTTAGTCGCGCTCTTTTGCAGCTCGCACAAAAGAACATTCGTTTATCGCACGGCTAACCAGGGTGAAAGCGATGGAACCTTCCTCAGGGGAAAACACATCCTGAAGAAAGCCTTTTCCTGGTCCCTGCATAAGGCACAAGCCGTCATTGTACAAAACGAAATAGATAAAGAAAATATGCACAACTCTATTGGTATTGATTCGACGGTAATCCCTAACGGCCAGCCGCTTATCGAATCCGGCCAAAGCAAACGCGATACCATACTTTGGGTCGGAAGAAGCACGCATCTGAAAAGACCTGAGCTTTTCGTAAAAATCGCTGAGAATTTCCCCGATGAAAAATTTACGATGATTTGTCAGGAGGCTACAGGCGACGAAAATTACAAGGCCTTGCTCGCTCAAGCCCAGGAAGTTGAAAATCTAAAATTTATTAAGGCCGTGCCTTTCGCAAAAGTTAGCAGCTACTTCCAGCAGGCAAAAGTATTTGTCAATACCAGTGATTCGGAAGGCTTTCCCAATACATTCATTCAGGCATGTAATTGCGCCACGCCGATATTGTCGCTGAACGTCAATCCCGACGATTTTATCAATAGGCACAATTGCGGTATCAGTTGCAACGGCGACTGGAAGCAAATGGTTGATTCGCTAAGGGATATGCTGCAGGAGAACCGCTACATCGAATTGGGAGAAAACGGTAAAAACTACGCCGAAGAACGTCACGATTTGGCAAAGATTATAAAACAGTATAAAGAGCTCTTCAGAGAACTTGTTAAGCATAACAAACCGGCATCGAATGATTAGCTGTATAGATATTAGTATGATCTTTACCGTAATGCCGCCGACAACAGGAGCAAAAAGGCTATGACCGGCCACGAAGTCGAACCTATTCGGATATGCTTTGTTATTTTGAACGCGTATCCGCTTTTCAATCCCGAGGCAAAGGGCGTGATTGGGGGTGCCGAGGTGGATTCCTATTATATTGCAAGCGAGCTGGCCAAGGACCCCGATTACAGGGTAAGCTGCATAGTCGCCGACTATGGGCAGGAACCGGTAGAAGTCAGGGAGTCGGTCACCCTAATAAGGGCCCTGGATTTTAACACCAGGCGCATCTCGGCAACTCTGAGTCTTTGGAAGGCACTGCGAAAAGCGAATGCGCAAATATATGTCAGGAAACTCAGCTCAGCGGTTACTGCCGAGGTCGCCCTGTTTTGTAAACGTTATGGACACAGCTTTGTGTACCGCACGGCAAGCGCGGTGGAATGCGATGGCACATACCTCAGAGAACACTACTTTCGCGGCAAAGGATTCCTCTGGTCGCTGCGACACGCAGACGCCGTAATCGCCCAAAACCAAACCGACGCAGACAATCTTGTCAAAACAGCAGGTGCCTCCGCCCAGGTTATAAGAAATCCCGAACGCCTGCCGCAACTGAATGAAAAAGAACGCAGGACAATATTGTGGGTCGGCAGAAGCGCTGATGTCAAGCGACCGGAGCTGTTTTTGGAGATGGCCAAACAAGTCCCCGTACAGCACTTTACAATGATATGTCAAAGGGCAATCGAGGATAAGCAATATGACAACTTTGTGGAAAAGGCAAAACAAATCGGCAACCTTGAGTTTATACAGCGAGTCCCGTTTCACCAAATCCACGACCATTTCCTTCAGGCCAAAGTGTTCGTTAATACAAGCAACTACGAAGGATTCCCAAACACATTCATCCAAGCATGTAAGTGCGCCACGCCAATTTTGTCATTGAACGTTAATCCCGACGGCTTCCTCGACGTGCATAATTGCGGCATCTGTTGCAATGGTGATTGGGAAAAATTCGTCGATTCCCTTAAGGGTATGCTCGAACGGGAAAAATACACGGAATTAGGAAAAAACGCCAGAAAATATGCCGAAGAAAATCACGACATTACTAAAATTGTAGAGCAATATAAAACTTGTTTTACTAAGATTGCTCAAAATAAAAAATAAGACTTGGATTTTGACTGTCCCCGTCACGCATTATACTTATCACGATGCGCTAATGCCTGAAGGACAAAAGGAGCGACAAAATAGAAAAAGATAAAAAAGCTCCGATAGAAGAAAAAGACCAGGCCAAAGTTGAACGTCTTGCAGAGCTTGTAGGAAAAAAGCTCGTCAGCCTTAGGTGGCATATGCACCGCTTTTTCGGCCCGTGCCTACCGATGCTCAAGGACGCACGGGTTCTCGACGTAGGCTGCGGCAAAGGCACTACAACCTTTTACGCCGCACTTTGCGGTGCAAAAGAGGTTGTCGGATTGGACCCCGAAGCCTCCGGCAGCACTTCCGGTTCCACTCAGATTTTTTCGAAAATCAAGGAAGAACTCGCCCTGGACCAATGTGTTCATAAACCGATAGATTTTCTCACTTACAGCCCGGAAACGCCTTTCGATCTGGTCCTGCTCTACAACAGTATCAATCACATTCGCGAGGTAACATCCGACATTCGCCGTGACGAAATTGCTCGAAAATCTCAAAGCAAGGTGGTCGCTAAAATCGCAGAAGTCCTAAAAGTAAACGGATGGGCAGTTCTTTGCGACGCCAGTCGGAGAAATTTATTTGGAGACTTAGGGCTCCGCTCACCCTTAGCGCCCACAATAGGCTGGAAATCACATCAGACACTCGGTGCCTGGCGCATACTTTTAACCGAACAAGGCTTCGGTGATTTCTCTCACAACTGGTATGTCCCCTATATTGTACCCTGGGCAGGGTTCCTGCTCGACAATCCAGTAAGCAACTACCTCACTTTCAGCCACTTCGTGCTCAGGGGCCGCAAAGTCCGCTAAGCTGCAGGCATTAACTCCCGTACCGATAAAGGGTGAGTTTATTTGCCCAAAATAGATTGAAATATATCCGCCGCCTCGAACGCAACGATATCGGCGTTATAAAACTGCTCCGCCACTTTGCCATCCTCTGAACCTAATTACACACCAAGTGACCTCTCCTGATAGAGGGACACCAAGGCTTCATAATAATCGCCCGAAGAACTAACTGATAAACCTATACCGATATCGCCCTTCTCCAAAATACCCCGCTTCACTCCTACAGGCCATGAACGTCGACAGAGTGATTGCTTCCGCAGATTTCTCTCCATGATTCATTACTTATATCCCGAACAGTCTACAATCTATTCTGCTTAAACTGTTTATAACCGGAAGTTCATTCATCCTTCGTAAATACTATTTCGATACCATAGCAAGGAAAAATGTAACAAAAATCTTCCTCGTACCACTCCTGGAAAAAGCTGCTCAGGTTAAAAAACTCACCCACTATCTTCTTGATAATTCTTCCGAAAAAAAACGGCGACTTAAAAACAAGCCTCAGAGACAAAATTCGTATCTTAGAATCAAAATAATAATCCGGCACTTTTCGCTTTAACTGATGCCTGGAATCGACAAAATAATAAAAACTGTATAGCCCGAAAAATCTCTTATGCGTAGGGTCCGAATAATAATAAGGATTTGAAAAATGCGGCACAAAAACAAATACTTTGCCCCCCTTCTTGAGCACCCGCACAATCTCGCCCATCAATCCTTCAAAATTCTCTACGTGCTCGAAAAAGCTTTTGGCATAAATCTCGTCAATGCAGCCGTCCGGCAGAAATCCGAGACCTTCCTCAACATCGGCAACTATATCCACCCCGGGCAAGTCTATCCTGTCAACACCGATCGCGCCCGCCCTTTTCCGCCTGCCGCAACCAAGCTCCAATACGACAGGCTCGTCACCACCAAGAACCTGATCCAATCCAATTTTTATCAAGGGCTCCATAAGGATACCGCCTTTACTTTTATTTCACAAACGTATCGTTGCACTTTCTGTCCTGTCTCTTTGTTACGAACCGGCTTAATAAAGCATTTATGCTATATTTTTAACATAAAACCTTTCTATAAAAAAGAAAAATGGATTATTCTCAAAATAAACAGCAAAAAACAAAACGCCTAAAGTAATTGTGCTTCTGAATTTACCGCCTTCGGATAGCTTCTTAATGAACACCAAAACTGCCCCACAAATCTTTTACTTTTGTGTTAATCTGCTCTTTGAAAGTGCCGTCTATGTTATATTCGTTGTTGTTTACTACTTCCACCTTTCTCAACATCGAATCAATTAATCCCGATATGCTGTCCATCTCTTTGGCCCCCATCCCGTTTTTTGTAACAATCGGCGTCCCCAATCTGATGCCGCCCGCGGCCGAAGCGACTTTCTCATAAGGTAGATGAATCGGTTGATGCCCTCCGAGCTACAGAAGCCAGGCAGCAAGCCGATAGCTGCTTTGCGAGCATACACGAAATTATCATTTTACCTCTTCTTAAAAAGTGCGGATTTTGAACATCACTAAATAGGCAAATCGTTAGACCTGCACGACAGAAAAAACATTTACATTACTTTTAATTTAACTCAATCACACCAGCCAATAAAGTGGAGACAAACAAGGCTAATTGAAGAGAGTGTCACATTATATGAAATCGATAACTAACACATTGCTGAAATTATATTTTTAGCTGCAGCATTCTTTATACCGCATCTCCTTTCAAAAAGAATAACATGGCAGTGAGTAAATCTAAAATTCCAAAGCGGAATACAAAAAACATCATCGTAGTGTTTATTCTTTTCTGCATTGCAAATTACTGTTACTACGCCTTCTCTCGTGAAAATGCGGCTATAGCAAGGGACACAAAAAATTATATTGAACCTGCTAGGCTGCTTGTATTGGAGGGAAAATATGAATCGAAATATCGGCTGCCTGCATATCCGCTTTTTCTGGCTGTCTTCTTAATCTTTAATTCCAACATTACTAATCCTGTCATTTTCTGTCAGGTAATGTTATTATTCGGCTGCGCACTGATTGCCAAGCAAATAACAGAGATTTTCATCAAAAAAAATGGCTTGTTTGTTCTTGTCCTTGTCGCGTTTAATCCCAGCGGAATCTTATACGCTCATAAAATCTTACCAGATATTATGTTTTTATTCGTTTTTCTTCTCTTTGTTTTATTCCTCGTACGTTCATATCATGACACCTCGATGATCTGTGCCGCAATTACCGGGATATGTGCTTGTATTTTAGCTTTGTGTCGAGGTAATGGCGTTTACCTCATATATCTGATGCCGATTATGATATGCTTGGGTTGCAGAATAATTTCAAAAAAAATTGCTCTCAGACAAATCATTCGGTTATGTTCCGTTTCTTTCGGAGTAGCTGTTCTTGGCCTGGCTCCTTGGTTAATATTCAACTGGGTAAAACACCACGATTTAATGATTAATTCTGAAGAATACGTAAATTACGCTATTCATGATAATATGTTACGTTTTGAATACCTGGGTAAGAGACTGTCCATCGAAGAGGCCAGGGAGTCGGTTTTAGATAAGGCATGGAAGCACGCCGGCATAACCGAATCTGAATGGCAGGAAAAAACGATTAACGACAACCACAAATTGGTTGCCACATATGCAAAAGATATTCTTTCTGATTACCCCTCCAAATTAATAATTTATACTGTTGTGAGGGCAATGGGATATCTTATATTTGACCCGGGTTATAAAAATTTCATCAATCATCTGGATATTAAATGGCTGAATATAGATAAGGAAAGAATAAGTACGAAAGTTACGATGCGAGAATTTTTCTCGGAGGTGTTTTTCAGCTACAAACTAACGTTAAAGGTATATTCACTCTTGCTGATCACGTTCTTGGTTTTACGCCTTTTGGGATTTGTCGGATTCGTGGCGGCTGTAAAACAAAAAAACTGGGAGCTAATAATGATTTGTGGAGGGCTCGTTTTGTACTCAATCTTGATAGTAGGCCTCATTGGATTTGCACGTTATCGACTCCCGATTGATCCAATACTTATCCTGTGGGCGGTATACGGGGGACAAAATATATCTCAATACCTCAGAAAAAAAATCATAGTAATTCCTCCTTGTAAAACTCTGATAAAAATCTAATAAATTCAAAATAGATAACTCTCTAATGCAAGTTGGTAAATAAAACGGGATCAGACCACTCCCTTCTAAAAAAGCCCGAAAAAACAATGGCCAGCTTGTTAAAAAAGTATACAACAGCTTTACAACAATGGCTCAGCGGGATTACAATCGAAACCTGTTGACGCCTAAAAGACATGATAAAAAGGTTGGCTGATTAATTTAATCGGATTTCTGGATTTACTATCTTGGGATAGCCTCTTAACGCAAAGGAAAATTGCCGCACAAATCCTTAACCTTGGTTTGCATTTTTTCCCTAAAGGTTCCGTCTATTTTATATTCGCTGTCGTTTACTACTTCCACCTTTCTCAACACCGAATCAATTAATCCCGATATGCTGTCCATCTCTTTGGCCCCCATACCGTTTTTTGTAACAATCGGAGTCCCTAATCTGATACCGCCCGCGGCCGAAGGGCCTTTCTCGTAAGGAAGATGAATCATATCAACAACAATACCGCACTCTTCAAGACACTTTTGCGCCGTGGGGCCGGCCAATCCTTCCTGCAAATCCGCCACATTCACAAGCACCATATGGTTATCTGTCCCCCCCGTCACAACATCATGCCCAAGCTCCAAAAGGTTCTTTGCAAGCCTTTGGGCATTCTCTACGATTCTGAATTGCCTCTCTCTATATTCAACGGAAAGTGTTTCTTTGAAAAAAACGGCTTTGGCGGCCATATTATTAAAATAAGGTGTCCCCTGCACCCCCGGAAATGTCACCTCGTCAATATGTTCCCATAAAGACACGTCTTTCGTCCCCACCTTTATCTGTCGGTCATAGTCTTTGCCCATCAATATCAGCCCGCCCCTCGGACCGCCCGGCTTATACGTGCTCGTCGTCGTAAAATGCGCATAATTCACCGGCGAAGGATGGGCACCCGCAATTATCAAGCCGGATATGTGCGAGACATCCGCCAAAACATACGCACACACCTCGTCTGCAATCTCTCTGAACTTCTTGAAATCTATCGTTCTCGGATATGCGCTGGCGCCGCATATAATCAGCTTCGGCTTGAATTCGAGGGCTTGTTCTCTGATGGCATCGTAATCCAGAACAAAACTTTTCTTATCAACATAATAATTTTCCACTTCAAAGAACTTACCCGTAAAGGAAACTCTCGAACCGTGCGAATAATGCCCCCCGTGCCCCAACGACATACTCAATATCTTATCTCCGCTTTCCAGAACTGCTGTAAGCACTATCTGGTTGGCCTGTGTACCCGAATGTGGTTGCACGTTTGCGTATTCTGCGCCGAAGGCTTCTTTCGCCCTGCCCCCGGCCAGGCCCTCGACATCGTCAACAACCTCACAGCCCCCGTGCATCCTGGCCCCCACAAATCCCTCCGCCGTCTTGTTCTGAAGCACCGACCCAAGCACCGCCAGAACCGCCTGAGAACACTCGTTCTCCGCCGCCACAAGTTGCAAAGTGTTCCGCCTCCGCTCATATTCTCTTGTTAGTAACTCATAAACCTGCCCGTCGGTTTCCTTCAGGGCATCGAGAATGGCCTGATGATAATGCTGTGAAGATAATCCTTCCAACAACTCCCGAATCCTTTCTTCCGTCAACAAAAAAGCAATTCCTTATTTCTATCTTCTTTCGGTAGAATATCAAATCCACCTTAAAAATTCAATCTTTCTCATCTATCTTCCCCAAAATCCCCAAAACTCGCCCTTGACTCAGTGTTTTTAACTGCTATATTATGAGTTCAGCTAATGCTCAATGATGGAGATTCCAGCGATATTACAATGTCCTTAATGGCGTTCGAAGTCCGGCCGATGACCTTTTGACGGACTTTATACTGGCTCTATAATAATTGTTCGAGGTAACAATATGAAAAAAAATACTATCTTTTTGTTGGCGTCTCTTACACTTTTGGGATGCGCCGAAATCCAGCCGGAGAAGGGAGCCGCGCCAGCCGTCACGCCCAGTGAGCCAGCGACAGCATTGTCCACAGGAGAGGATACGTACAAACGTG
>JGI2173J19968_10000823_pt1 | contig 12194 bp, 9 predicted proteins | sample DeeMarSWOR136_30_FD_19968 | JGI IMG/M metagenome (IMG submission 19968) | reverse complement strand
GCCACAAAATTTGTGTGTCAGCCTACGGTCAATATGGAAAGATTACGAAGAGGCTTGAATGGTGTCGTTGAGATTAGGCTGACTCATCCGGAATGCGATAGAATTGCTATCCCCTTTACCACACTGACAGAATTTAAGATTAGCCCACCGCAAATTACCATTCTAAACGCAGAACCACAGAAGCCAGTAACGAGAAAAGTCTCGGTACTGAGCAATTACGGCGAGGATTTTGAGGTTGAGTCAGCATCGTCCAAGAATGACTTTGTGAAGGTTAAGAGTCAGCAGAAAACTCACAATGGCTATCAGTTCGAAGTGGAAATAACACCGCCTGTGCGTGAAGGCAAGCGGGAGTCCTTCGTAGATGTATTTTCGGTCAATATAAAGGCCGGCGAGAAACTGGCGGTTGTCTGTCGCGGGTTCTATCCAAAAAAGAAGACATATCTTGAGGTCCTAAATGAAGGGCAGAAAGCCTATATGGACTGGACAGAAAGCAACTTCGCGTCTCTGCTCAATCGCAACGAGTATGCAAGTCTTTCCAATTCCACCAAGCGAGAGCTGGAGCAAATGTGGACCAGTTTTCTGGAGGGGCCACGAAACCAGAAATACTATGATGCAATCAATTGTCTGGCAGCAATCGAAAGCAAGAGAGCTGTTAAGCCCCTGCTCAGGATTGCTACAGAACGCGGCGAGAAAGACAACCGTGCTCGATGGATGGCTGTCAGAGCATTAGGCATTATCTACGATGAGTCAGTTGTTCCGGAACTTATCCACCTCGTTTATCACTATCACCAGAACACTCGGTTCTGGGCTCAGATCTCACTGGTGAGACTCACTGGCGTCAACTTCGGCTACGACTGGCAACAGTGGGGAGAGTGGTGGAATAGGGAGAAAGGTAAGCCCCTGTTCTCAGTAGATAGAATAACATGGACGCAAAGAGCCGATTGGGCAGACGAAGACAACCAGAGAGAAAAGGACAGGGTGTTCCTTGACCGTCTCGAAGGAGACAGAAAAGATGGCCCGGCAACTTAGATCTCGTGGGGCTATACCGGCTGTTTTCGGAGTCTGTGTATAAGGGGTTATTCAAGCCCAAGAAATGAAATGGCGTTTGGTCTGATTGTGCATTTGAATATGAATGCCCAGAGGTCTCTTAAGAGAATGTTTGCCGGTGATTTTTCAATATCGGCGGCAAATGTACTCAGACACTCTGAGAGTTTGTCCAACTCGCTTGTTTGCCCGATGGGTATGGCTGAATTGCCACGTTGCTCAAGAGATTCAACTACATATTTGACGGTAAGTATCCCAATATCAGTCGCAGGCTGATATGCGGCATCCTTATGGTCATCCTTTGTGACCTCAGAGAGAATTCCTGATTCAACTAATTCAAAGAGTATTTGCCGTACCAGACGAATCGGTATTTCAAGTTCGTGTGAGATTCTACTAGCATCCCAAGGCTCCTTGCCTTTACAAAAGTTTTTTATCACAAGATGAGTCGTTAACAGCGAAAGCAACTTCTTAAAGGAATAGCTGGCGGATAAGCAATCCTGCTCAAATTCATAGGTCTCTACATTTTGATGGGCAAAGGAAAGTTCTGCGCCAAACAAAACAACCAGCCAGCTAACTTGAAGCCATAATAGAAACAGGGGCAAAGCGGCGAAACTACCGTAAATAGCTCCGTATTTAGCAACGCCGATTTGGAAGTTTATATAGAACCATTGCACAAGTTGAAAAATCGTCCCTGCAACGATTCCTGCCAGAAAGCCGGATTTCATTTTAACCTTGGTATTCGGCATAAAAATGAAAACAAACGTAAACATTATCCAAATAGTGCAATAAGGTAGTAGGCTCAATAGAAAGAAAATGAATGGCCCTAGGGCGTCAAAGATAGAGAATTTTTGAATTATGACTCGAACCTGACTGCTTATGACAACCGTGGCACTGCCAGCCATAACCATAAGAAATGGGCAGACTAACATCATAGAAAGGTAATCGCTGAATTTCCTACCAATGCTCCTTGATGTCTATACGCCCCATATGTCATTGAATGAGTTCTCAATATTGCTCAATACTTTTATGATTGTCCAGAAGAGAAAAGCTACTCCAACCCCAGCGATAAATCCCCCACTTGCATTTTCAAGAAGCGAATTGGCGAAATCTATAATTCTCTTAGCAACTTCTTCTTGACCCTGCATCTTCTTTAGAATCTCGGTTTCTACTCGCTTCTCAAGCCCAAAGCCCTTTGCTACTCCGAACATCATCGCAATTACAGGAACTACAGAAAGCAAAGAATAGAAAGTAAGAGCTGATGCCCTGAATTTACATTTATCTTCGTCAAACCCGCGGACGGCCAGAACGATAATCCTCAAGTGCCTAAGAAAAAACGATTTGGAGCGTGGGTAGTTTTTTAAGCGTATTCGCCAAATATCAGTTTTAAGAAAATTAATGACTCTCGCAAGCATAACAAGTCTTTCCTTAATATCAGGCGGATTAGTGTGTCAGAATCCAACATCACCGCAAAGTATACCTCTTTCATTGGGTAGTTCAAACCACAAGATTACTACTGAGGATAGATTGGAACAAATTATTTGACTCTGAGCTTCATAGGTGGCCGTCTCCAGTCGGTGACTGGCTGCAGCGAGACGAGTCGGTGCCGGGCAGGACAACCCTCTTTTCCACCGCTATAGCCAATCTAACCGGCCCCAGCAGACCCGACTCACGTAGTGGAACATCTCTCCAGGGTTTTCGCGGTGTACCAGAACCGGTAATGTTCGTCCGGCAACAGCGTTGCCCCTCAGACGATAGCGCATCCCCCACGAGGCGATTCGCCCAGGTATTTGCGACCTTGACTTCAAGTATGTTATTTTCCGGTTTGACTGCCTCGGTAATCTCTACTCGATAGGGAGGCTTCCAGACGATTCCTAACGATTTACCGTTGAGGAATACTTCGCCGATGCACCAGAGTCGGCCAAGGTCGAGATAGATCCTACTGCTATCACGAGACCATTGCTTAGGGACTTCAAACTCCTTCTCGTAGCGGGCAATACCAGAGAAATAGCGAATGCCGGGATTCTCGTGCTCTGTCCAGGACATGAGTTTGGCGAATGATACGGAATCCGGGGCTCCCCATCCGACAGGAAAACAAACTCTCCAAGGACCAGTCAACCTAACCTCAGGAGGAATCTCATCTAGTCCAAACTCAGCAGCCCGACCATCACACGTCTTCAGCTGGTACAACCCATTCCTAAAGGCAGTAACATGGGCCTCGCGGCCAGCAACCTCTCGGACCGTGAGTCCAGAGTCTACCGAAATCAGATGAGGCCGACCATTAGATTTCCGAAAGACAACACACAGTGAACCGGCCGGGCCGAGTTGCAGTGGGACGCGAACACCTTGAGCCGTTTGCTCGTACACAAGTTGCTCTACAATTCTTCCCGTATCAGGAAACCAGAGTTCAGGAGCCTTATCCGACACTCGGAAATAAGCATTGACCGATTCCCATCGCAGTCCTTTGTTTCGTATGAAGTAGACATCTGCTTCCGGGCTGCGCCGATGGATGTAATCAAGATCGGCACCCTCTTTCTCGCTGGTATAACTGAAGTCAGGCCCAACTCCTCGCTGCAATAGAATCTGGCGCAAGAATTGGCCCCAAATGATCTTACCCTTGCCACACCGGTGCTCTGATATCATTCTGCCATCACAATCTGCCCACAATGAATCAGCCAGTTCTTCTACTCTCCGGTCAGAATCAGGATAACCGGTAAGTCCGGTTGAACGTGTTGGCTTCGGGCCGACAACGGTCGCCCCCTTCCGCACCAGATCTGCGATCTTCTGCAGAACCTGCAGGTCAATGTCTTCCCGGTTCGGCAAGACCAGCAGTTCATACTGCAGTCCATCCGGCAAGACAATTCGACCATCTCGAACCGACATGCGATCCAGAATCACCTCGGCGTTGACGACGTCATAGTCGTAGCCAAATCCCAGTGACGGATCGATGTGTTTAGCAGGCACGAAATTGAAACCCTGATCACCATAGTAGTAGCATACATCTGCGACGAAGAGCCCTTGTTGCAGCATGAACGAACATCGGGATAGATACTGAATGAAAGGCTTTGCCTTAGGCCACCAGACAACGTTGGGTGTCAGATGCGTTCCGGCTCCGTAAACCCAACCAGGCTTTCCGGCCTCAAGGGGTTGATGGCACGAGGTATGCCACACGACATGGTTCATCCCTTCGCAGAACGCACGGTCGGCGGATGGTTTCAGATCGAAAGGCCCATCCTGCCAATGACGGAATCCGGTAAAGGCTTCCATATGAACCCGCCGGTGACCGTAAATGTGAGCGGCACAGGCTGCCTCTTTGACCACCCAGAGCTGGTCTCGGTCGGTTCGCCACGGCCAGAACTCACCCCGGACCTCATTAATCGACCCCAATGCCTTCAAGGCATCAACGGGGACCTGATGCACAGGAGGGCCAGGCCCTCCCGCCTCGGCTTCGATTCCCAGACCGGCACACCGGGCAAACTTACGAGCCGTCCTGTAGTAAGCATCCACGAGCAGATCGCCCAGAGTCTTGCGGAAATCGTAGAGGAAACGGTCGGTGAGATTCTGGTCTTTGATCGTGAAGCCAATCAAAGCTGGCAGATACGGTGTGGGGTTATAGCCGCGGTATTCTCGAAATTTTTCGATAAAGCCCGGAGTCCAAATGGCTCCTCGCACCTCATAACTCGGCAGATACAGCTGTTTCAAGGAGGTCTTTCTCAGATCTCCCAGGCGTTCCTCCAAGCGACTGGTGAGGTGTTGGATATAGCAACAGGTGGCCTGGCTACTGAAATGATCAGTAGCTAACCCATCTGAGGCTGGACTGGGGACCTTGAGCCGCTCTCCGGTATTGGCGCAGACAAACCGTACAACAGTCCAATCACCAGGTGGGACTTCCCAAGCAAGGCGACCATTTGGATCGAACTGATCCGTCAGGTCAAGTATCGAATCCTTGTCTGCAATAGTCAACTCAGTCTGTCCGGCAGAGTCTCTCCTGCTCGTGGGAAACGCCAAGACTGCCACCTTATGGATGAACAATGGCTGGCCTTGCTTATCTCTTGGCGAATTGGCAGGAATTGTCGGAAAAGGTAACAACTGATTCAGCTCGGTCGGACCCTGAACAACAAGTGATGAGTGATACAGGGCCATACTGGCATTTTGCGGCTTTACCCACGATGCCCCCATATCCCAACTACTACTCACAGCGAGTTGGACGTCCAGACCCAGTCTGTCTGCTTGCCGAGCGATGTGGACAAAGTTCTCAATCCACTCCGCACTCATGAAGGGCGGGCCGGTTGGAGGGAAGGCTTCTTTGAGACCACGAGCGCCCATGTCAAAAACGCAAAGACCCCCTATTCCCATATCGCGCAGTTGCTTGAGCTCATGCTCGATATGGTTCCGGTTAACGTATCCGTTCAGCAGAACATAGTAAACGCAGGGCCTGGCAGATTTGGGAGGAGCCTGGAAACCTGAAAAAAGTGAGATTTCACTTCCAGGAGTAACATCAGTCCGAGCCGCAGCAGTGTTTACAGGCATCCATCCGATAAGCGCGACGGTTGTTAGGGCAAGTACTCTGACCATTGAAGTTGACACGGTGACGTTCCTTTTTGTCCAGGTTCGGCAACTGAGCGTCCCATGTCAGTATATCACAAGTGTACGTACAAAGCACACGTATTGATGAAAGTGTTCGCACGAATCTTAGATCGTGCAGCACCGCAGGGTTATCATTGTTTGGACCCCATCGCTCCGACCAGCCTACTGCAGGCAGCGCGCGGACGGAAGATGCCAAGCATTGGGCTCATTCGCGGCACCTGAAAAGGGAGAGGCCCCTTATCCTTGCGGAAAAGTTGGAGTCTCTACCTTCCGACATATCCGGAGTGTCCAGAGATATCTGAAATAGGGTGAGATTGAACGCCGTTTCGGATAACAAATCGTAGGCTGATTCTTCTGAGATAGTCGGCCGTGTAGCAGAGGAGGTACGAGTTCATGATTGAATACTGTAACCACACAATGTGGGGACTGACCACCACAATGCCTGGGGGCGGGGACGCTTGGCAGCCAGCGCCACACTTGATGACACAAAACGAGCTGGTACGGTTCTTACGCATACCGGAAATCAGCGAAGCCAAGGACCAGAATAATGTCATCGAGCATCTGAAGCGGTACAGGGACCTGCCAAGGATTCGCCTGTGCAATAAGACACTGTACCCGTTAAACGCAATTCTCCAATGGATTGAGAGGCAAACCACCAATGGCAAATAATTGGGTGGCATCGGTCTGATGTCTGGCTATAATAGGATTTGGGCTAACCTGAGCCTAAGCCAGCATCAGAAAGGAGGTAAATCATGGCTAAACAGCTGGTGAGGCTTTGGGAAAGGCCATCATATGATGGCAGGAGATTCACGTACTATCTACTCTACACGGACGAGCAGGGAAGAAGAAGGCAGAAATCTTTAGGCCATGCAGATCGCCGCAAGGCCGAACGTCAAAGGGGACAGTTTGAACGTAGGTTGAGAATGGGAATTGTTGAGCCCGGCTCCATGAAGCTCAGGGATTTTGTGGAGGACAGCTTGACGAGAACCGGTGATCAGATTCGAGAAAGTACCCACAGGGAGTATAGATCAGCGATGGAAGACTTCATCAGAGTAATCGGCAATGTTGATTACCGGAGAGTCTGCCTGAAGGACGCTGAGTTTTATCGCCAAAGCTGCCTGGATAAAGGTAACAGCCCAGCGACGGTCGCCAAAAAGCTTACTGAGATTAAATGCGTCTTTAGTACCGGTGTTGCACGTAAGCAGCTTGATGAGAATCCGCTCAAGTTTATCAAGATGCCGAAGTATCATCAGAACGAGATCAATATCTACAGCGACAGCGAATGTGAACGCATCCTGAGAGCAGCTCAGGACCTCACTGAAAGGTCCAAGGAGCAGACACATCTTAGGTGGGATTTGTTTGCCCTCTCGACTGCTCTGAGGCGAGGAGAACTCCTGAATTGCACGTGGGGAGATATCGATTTCGCAGAACAGACTATAAAAGTCTCTCCGAAGGCGAACACTGCCGAGACTTGGGAATGGCTGATCAAAGATACTGATTGCCGAACACTCCCTTTGACCGATGGACTTACTCAGTTTCTGGTTGATCACCAGGGCAGACAGCCTGAAGGCCATCCTTATGTTTTTGTTCCGCCTGTTAGGTACGAATACATCCAACGCGAGCTTCGTGCCAAGGGCAAGTGGATCTATTCGGACTCTCGACTGAAAGTGGTCAGTAGCTTCAATCCAGATTTTGGTGAGATCTTACGCAGAGCAGGCATCAAAGAAGGTAATTTCCATGATCTTAGAAGAACCGCGATCTGCAACTGGTTTAGAGAAGGCATGCGGGAATACGATGTGATGAAGCTTGCAGGCCATGCCGATTTCAAGACAACGCACAAGTATTACCTTCGTGTCCATGATGATCTGGTTGATCGTGCAAGGCAGGCAGCTGCCCGCGGGTTATGCAAGAATCTGTTGCAAAAGTGTTGCAGCGGTGATTTTGGTCTTCCGGCCGGAAAAGACTACCAAGCATAACTACTTGGTAGCCAATATCTTACAGCGGCCGGGAGGAGTGGGATTGAGCCGCTAACCAACGGAGTATTGATCCGATGGTCCTCCAATGTTGCCATTTGCCTCTGTGCAACGACCAGATGGGAATTACGGACAATCCTGCCTGACATATGTTACTATAATCAATCCGTTGGTCATGAGTTCAGTTATGAAACACGGATTCACCTTCCTGACATATGTCTCACCGGTTATGTGTTATGATACGGGAAAAAATGCTTCGGCAGGAAGGAATCATCTATGGGAGTACGAAACAAGAAGAAAGAAACGCTTGTGCGGTTGAACTCAAAGACTCTTGATGCCAGATTTATCAACGAGATCCAGACTGGACTAAACTGTTCGCCGTTTGAATCGGAGGCGGTTCTTGACGTGGTCAAAGAAGTATATTTTCCTTTTCTTGACGAACAGTCCGTCAAAGCACCGCCAGGAAAAATCACACTGATTGCTGTTGGTGCCGATGAGCCGGCAGGTAAACCCGTCGTTGATTGCGAAAAACAAAGCGTTTGCCTGACTGTACATCGGGGATCCAAGGATGACCGGATCTTACAGGAGCAAGGAGCTGCAGGTTTTCGACAGGCTCGCATTATTGATCTTTGCCAGGAAGCGTTGAGCCAGGGGGCTTTGTTAACCCGTGAAGACTTGGCGTACCGAGTGTTCTTCGTGTCCCCGCGTACAATCACTCGCGACTTGAACATTCTGCGTGAAGCAGATCCTGACGTGATGATACCGTTACGCAGTACCGTTCATGACATTGGTCCAGTCTTGACCCATCGGACCAGGATAGTCCACCTGGCGCTTGAAGGCAAAACGATGACACAGATTTGCCAGATAATGAGGCACAGCCCCCAAGCAGTGAACAATTACCTTGCCACCTTTACACGCTGTGTGCATCTGAAGCGTAAAGATATGCAAGTAGGGCAAATCGCCTTTCTCTTGCGGAGAGGTAAGGCCCTAATTCAGCAGTATCTTGATATCATAGCCGAATGTGAATCGGACAAGAATATGTCATATCATCTCGAAGAATTGATGCGTCTGGGGACGTGCTCAAACAGGGGGGAAAAATCCGTCAGGAGGCGAGAACATGATTAACAAGAACGACCGTCTAAAGGCCGGTTTACAGCCTTTATTGAGCAAAACGCTGGAAAATGCCTTAGCTCACCGGATTGCAGAGGAATTCCCGCGTATCGGCGGGCCCCGTATTTGCAAACTCTGCGCCGAAATGATCATGGAGGTTGTCAATAACCACATTCGGTCCAAAGATTATGTTCATCATGGCCAGATAGTCTGGACCGCAGTTGGTATAGACAATCCGCCTGGCAGACATAGGAGGATCGCGGATACAGATCTGGTTACCGTGGTTCTGGATGCCAGTACGGTCGAAGATATTCAGGCACGCATAGACCGAGTACCGACGAGTCAGTGGAGGTTGCAAAAAGCAATTCGAATGTGCCGTCAGGCCTATGAACAGGGAGCTTTGTTGACAAACTATGATCTGTCTGAAATATTGAACCTTGGTGACTCCATCATTGGCCAATTATTAGCAAGCCACGAGCGTCAAACTAAAACTCTTATACCTCGACGCGGGACTGTACACGACGCTGGTGGGGGATTGTCCCACAAATGGATTATCTGCCGCAAGCGTTATGTTGAAGGCAAATGCCCCGATCAAATCGCTCGTGAAACCTACCACAGTCTTGAGGCGGTTGACCGTTACCTGGGCCAGTTTGACCGTGTACGACACTGTCGCCGTCAGGACCTTAGTACTATCGAAACCGCTCATATTCTGAACTGCGGTGTATCGTTGGTTGAAGTGTACCGACAGATCGATAAAGAATTGGAGGGCGAAAATGCTTGACCTCATCGACAGACACATTAGACTCCCATTTGTCGATCGAGAGGATAGGGCAATGCTGAGGAGCAACCCGAGCGCTCGATCGATGCCGGGAGATGGACAGGAGCATACGCTTTACGATATGCTCCGTCCTTCTCGTCCATCTCTTGGCTGTAGAGCGATAAACCTCCTTACTTGGTGCGAAGCACCAAATAAGGCAGAAACACAGCAGAAGTGGTCTACCGGTCGGACATATGTCAGTATTCATCGTCCGTGGGTCCAGCGGGTGTCCCTCACGAGGCAAAAACGGCAGCTTCACACTATGCGGCTTTGCTACCACACTCCGAACAATAATCTCCTCTGGTCAGCAGGACATGCTCGCAAACCGGGCATCTTCGGACTACACCACGACTCCTCGCCTTCGGGCTGACCAACAGAATCAGCAACACAGCGACTATCGTGATCGCGGTGCCAGTCAAGTACTCAGTCCTGATGTTCTTTGCCCAATCCACAACACCTTTGTCTACGAGCCAGTTGGCCACAAACAAGATGTTGCCAATCAGGAGAACTGCTCCGATTAGGCCCAGCACAATGATTTTTCGAATCGTTAGAGTCATTTCTTACCCTTTCCAAAAAGTCAACATCTGCCGATATCAATCGTAGCGCGATTTTGGAAGAAGCGCAAGGAGATTTTTCGCAGAATATCGTCGAATTGATGTAAGTGGCGCGCTCACGCGCACTTGCACACATGAAATTTCTTGTCACGCTTCGGATTTTTCTCGGCTGTTCATATCTGCCTCGCAATATTCAGATACAAAAGGCATATCCACGCGGAAGTCAACAATGTCCTGGAGAAGCTCGGCGTACATCTCGGCTAGCGTCAGTTGGGTGGTCGCATCGATGCAGACTATGAGCACGTCTATGTCCCTACATCCGTACACCGAACCAAAGGGAATTCGATTGCATCAGGGAAGAGGAATCGTATCGAGAACAGAGCAGAACTGCAAACGATGAAAAAGAAAAACAGAACCATGGCTGCTAGACCACACCGATCTCCTTGAGGAAACGTGACGGTCGATTACAACAGTCAGAAGAATCTGTGATGTACATGAGCAACTTGCGCGGACGGGTCATTGCCACATAGAGTTGCCTTCTGTCCTCTTCGATGGCTTCTTCATTTCCATCCTTAATGGCCCTGAAATCAGGCACTCTCCCCTCGTGAAGGTCCACAATCGCTACTGCGTCAAACTCCAAGCCTTTTGCCCCGTGCATAGAAATCAACCGCACACAGTCCTTCGGACGACCATACAATGCCAAATCACTCACGTGAAGGTGATTGATATCGATCTTGTTCTTAATCATGTTGGCAACCATGCCCTCTGCAGATTCCGTGATCATTGTGCCTTGATTTGGAGTAACAAACTCATCCTTCACCAAACACTCCGCCGTCAAATTGGCGGCACTACGTAACCAGCTGACTGCATTTTCTTCCATTTCGCGCACTTTTCTCAAAGATGACAATATGCAACAGAGGCATCTGCGACCTTCATATGAATAAACACGCCACACGGGATTGCCTGTCATGTTCAGGAGCATTATGAATAGCATGTTCTGAGTGGGCCTAAACAGATCGGCCTCAGGCTGCTCCAGGTAAGCACAGAGATTCTCTGCAAGGCCTGCAAAAAGGTTCGAGTAGCGATAAGGACGCGCTCCAGGTCCTCGGACGGGCACCCCCCGGTCACGAAGATCACGTGCAAGCCTGTACAATGTCGTCCACCAGGGAGCCAACACCGCTGCTTCACCTAGCGGAATGCCGAGAGTATCAACCGCAGGTAGGAAATGATCGAACACGCCTTCTATTAGTGACGATGCGTGCACATGCTCAGGCTTCTTGCCGAAATCCTTCCATTCTCCGACTGCACGCATTATTGGATCTGTCGGGACCAGTGCTTCAGCATCATCAACGATCTTCTGTGAACAACGATAATTCCCCCTGAGATGCAAGTCTGTTTTGGCATGTACTTCGACAGGGAAGACCGTCATGAGGTTCGGATGAGCTCCAGCAAATCCCATGATTGATTGATTTGGGTCCCCTACCAAAAAGAACTGTGTCTTGTCATGTTCTGCTATGCTCCGAAGGATTGCCACCTGTCCTGCGGATGTATCTTGGAACTCGTCCACGAGAATCCACGCAAAGCGGCTTGCCACCCCCCTTGCGATGAATGGTTCAGCATCAACCAGACGGAAAGAGTGGTAGACGATATCAGCAAATGTCACCAGGGAATTACTGTCCATGTGATTGACAAATTCAAGAGCTGCAACTTCCGGTATGGCCGGTGGAACAAACAACCGACCATCGGGCTCACGCTGTACTCCCGTGAAGTAGTCAGTGTACCGCCTATCAATATTGTGCTTCTCGCCAAGTTCTCTTGTCAGTTTGCGCCATTCGTCAGAGTCCGGAGGAAATACATCGAAACCAGATGACAGCTCAGGGAGTCGGTAATAGAACGGCCTCAAGATATTGTTCAGGCAGAATGAATGGATGGTTCCAATCTCACAGTATTCAAGATCGTCGCTATCACCAAACTCTCGCAGTCGTCTCTCAATCTCATCTGCTGCCGTATGGGTATAGGTGATACATGCTATTCGTCTTGGGCTCCCTCTGACGTCATCGACACAGGAGACTATTTTCGCGACGATCGTTCGCGTCTTTCCGCTCCCTGGAC
>JGI2173J19968_10000819_pt1 | contig 12214 bp, 8 predicted proteins | sample DeeMarSWOR136_30_FD_19968 | JGI IMG/M metagenome (IMG submission 19968) | reverse complement strand
AGAATTTTTGGCGGAGTAACAGGAGACGTATTCGGCGCGACTAATGAGATAGCCAGAATGATTGCGTTGTTTGCTTTGGTGTGGTAGAAATGCGCATTCTAGCGTTAATTGCTGGAGGAAAAGGCATACGTTTTGGCAAAGCGGGCAATCTCGCATGGTCTAATAGGGGAACAGGTATAGTCTCGTTAGCAAGATTATAGGCAGCATAATAAGTACGCATAGGATTATGGCTGCGTTTCGGATTTTTAATGCACGCAGTATTTTGTTTGGAGTCAGCGGTTCAGTTTGCTCGCCGAGTATGTACTGGCCAGGTTTTTCCAATTGCACACGCAAGGCGCCTGCCATGGCTGCCATGGGCCAGCCGTGATTTCTGCTGGGAGTTTTAGCATGGTCTCGTCGGGCAATTGCCCAAGCGTTCCTGTAGTCTTCGCCTAAAATAGCTGCGGCTAACACTATGAGAATTGCGGTGAATCTGGCTGGAATGTAGTTGATTACTGTGTCTAGGTTCGCTGAAAACCATCCTGTGTGGAGGTGTTCGCTGTCTTTGAAGCCTACCATGCCGTCGAGCGTGTTAACGGCTCTGAATGCGATGGCGCCTGAAACGCCGAAGAAAGCGTAGGAGATTATGGGGGAGAGTTTAAAATCGATTAGGTTTTCGGCCATGGATTCGATGACTGCTGAGCTGATTTGTGGGCCGGTTAAGTCTTTGGAGTCTCTTCTTGAGAAGTGGGAGTATTTTTTGGCTTCCGTTAGGTCTTCTGACGCTATTGCTTTGGTTGCGGCTTTTGCCCAGTCGGTTTCGAGTTTTATGCAGATTGTTAGTTTGAGGAGGATTATGGCGAAGAAGGCGTAGACGAAGAGGCTGAGGTAAGTGTAGATTGCCCATAAGCCAAGGAAAGCGGGAACAGTGAACACGAGTATTACCGTTAAAGCTAAGAAAACGCCCTTCAGCTTGGCTATTTTTGGTTTTGGGCTTTTGAAGTGGGGTTCTAGCGTTTTGGTGAATTTGCCCATCAGCACTGTTGGGTGCAGTTTGAACGCGGTTTTCTCTGGGTTGTTTGGGGATGGATCACCAAGAAGTAGGTCTAAGGCTATAGCCAATATGAGGACGGTAACAGCGATTAACACAGTGATTATTGTGGGTCACCAGTGCTGAGATAGTTACACTTCTGAGGGTGGAAAATTTATCTGTATCGATTGGATTGGGCTTTTGCTGTGCTGTTATGCTCGGAAAAGACTATAGCCCCCTTATATATAGATTGAAGCTTAGAGTGAACTGCTGTTGTTTGTCAAGAAATCTTGACTAAGCAAAAGCCCGTTTAGTCAAGAAACCTTGATAAAAACGCTTTTACCGCAGAAACAGCCCCGTATTAAACAGGGAAAAAGAGATTTGGTGCTCTCGAAAAGAAAAGCAGTAGCACTATCACTAAGCTTAGCCCTTCTATTCTCAGTGGGAGCTGTGACACTGCAGACAGGATTCTGTCTGTCTTCCGATTTACACGTTTATGACGACACAGCGGTTTATGACCGTGACGGAAGGGGCGTAAACGTTACCATAACGCTGGATTCACCTGAAAACAAGGCTAACTACTCTACCTTGGCTTTCACCCTTAAAGTTGCACCATATTACGGGTATCCGAGTGATTACTCCGTGAGTCGAGAATCTCTTGGCTTCTATTTGATTTATGGCGTCATTTTAGATTACGATAGAGCAAGAGTTATCGATACGCTGTGGATTAACTGGGGCGACTCACGCAACAAAACTCATGTAGAAGAGGAGAGGTTATTATTTCTCCGTAGTCATGACGCAGTACTTTCTAAGTCAGGAGACACTTATTATGGTAGCGCTGTTTTGCCTGAGTTGTCGGAGGGGTCGCATAATCTGACGGTTTGGGTGAGAGCGGAACATGACGAGGTGACATGGTATATCCCGCTCTGGGCGGCTTTCTCCAAAACAATAACCTTCACCGTAGATACTATTGCTCCAAGCGTTTTGGTTCTGTCTCCAGAAAACAGCACCTACAAAGCATCTAAGGCGTCATTGAACTTCACCATTAACGAGCCGTTTTCAGAGGTGGCATACTGCTTGGATGGGCAAGAGAACATGACTATCAGTGGAAACACAACTTTAACTGAATTGCCAAACGGAGACCATAACGTAACTGTCTACGCAACGGATGAGGCTGGAAACACTGGAGCCTCTGAAACCGTGTTTTTTATTGTAGACGCACCAGCGCCTTTCCCAACAACGCTTGTCACGGCTGCTTCTATAGCTATAGTTGCTGTTGTGGGTGCTAGTTTGCTGGTTTACTTCAGGAAACGTAGGCGTCAAGCGTTCACGGCTTAATTTGCGAATCTCTGAAGAAGGCTGGACAGTTTTCCCGCTACTGGTGAAGCAAAGGGTCAGCGTTTGGAATAAACCACTTTTCCGCCTGCGATTGTCATTTCCACTGCGATGTTCTCGAGTTCATTCGGCGGAACCTTCGCCGGGTTATGCGAAAGAACTGTAAGGTCGGCTAGTTTGCCCGTTTCCACTGATCCCTTGATGTTTTCCTCGCCCGATGAGTACGCCGCGTCAACCGTATACATGCGCAGCGCCTCGTTGACAGTAATTCGTTCTTCAGGGAAGAACTTCCTCGTCACAGCGGCTTGAATGCCCAACAGAGGATTTAACGGTTCCATGGGGCAGTCTGAGCCGCCTACAACGCGTATGCCTTTTTTGAGCAGGGTTTTGAGCGGATAAAGCCACCTGGCTCTTTCAGCGCCTAAGCGTTCCGTGGCAGACCAGACCGAAAACTCAGAGGCAACAACACGAGGCTGCACGGACACAATCACTTTCTGCATTTTCATTCGTTCAATTAACCCCTTGTTAAGAACTGCCGCTTGCTCAATACGACAGCGAACATCTTTCCTCGGCGCTTCTCTTGCCGTTTGCTTAATTGTGACCAAAGCCGCGTCCACAGCTTTATCGCCCATTGCGTGTATAACCAGTTGAAGACCTGCTTTGAGTATTTTGGCTGCTGCCGCGTTCATTTCCTCTTGGGTGCAAAGCAGCTTTCCGCTTGTTGCAGGATTGTCGCTGTAGGGTTGAAGCAGCGCTGCTGTTCTCGCGGCTAAATAGCCGTCGGTACCAATCTCCACGCCGCCAATCCTTACCATGTTATCCTCCAAGCCCCGACGTGAGGCTAAACCTGTCACGTTATCCAAAAGGTTCACTGGAATAATCAAATAAACTCTCAGAGGTAGCTTGTTCTCCCTGCGGAGTCTTTGGATTATTTGGATTTCAATCGGCGACAGAACCATCCAGTGCACGCTAGTAACGCCAGCTTCCACGATTTTATCACAAGCCAAGCCAGCAGCCTCCACCAGCTCTTCTTCGGTGGGTTCGGGAATAACACTCCAAATAAGGTTCGTGGCGTTATCTCGCAAAATTCCCGTAAGCTCACCAGTCTCAGCGTCTCGGTCAATCGCACCGCCAGGCGGAACAGGGGTCAGCCGCGTCACACCAGCCAACTCTAAAGCTTTGCTGTTTACAACGCACACTTGTCCACTCTGCTGATAAAAAATCACTGGGTTATCCGGCGAAACCGCGTCCAAGTCGAAACGGGTGGGAAGGCGCTTCTCGGCGAAACAAGTTTGGTCCCAGCCCCGCCCTACCAACCATTTTCCCTTAGGCGCCTTCTCTAAGTGTCTGCTGAGGCTTTCCTGCATTTCCTTTATAGAACCTACCTCGCGCAGGTCAATCCATCTTAAGAGCCTACCGAAGTCAGCAACGTGAATGTGAGTATCTATGAAGCCTGGAACCACCGTTTTTCCCTTTAGGCTAATGACTTTTGTGTTTTTCCCAATCCACGGCTCAATCTCTTCGTTTGTGCCGACTTGGACTATTCTGTCGTCTTTTATGGCTATTGCTTCAGCGTAAGGCTGAGACTGGTTCATGGTTAAGACTTTACCACTTGTTAAAGCCAAATCCGCCAACATCACGATGTCCCCTTTCACATTGGTTTACGAAAGATGCTTCACTGCAGATTTTGCATCAAATTCTATTCTAAACTGGTAAATCGCTATTAAGGATTTAATTTAAAAAAGGATTCCGTTTGCGCGCGCAAGGTTTGATGCGATGATGGCGGCAAATTGCCAGACTCGAACCACGCCTCCTTTTCGGTGGATTCTCATGTGTCACAAGCAAGCTATCATCTTTGGTTAATATGCAAAACACATAATAATTGGCTTCGCCTTTGGTCACTGACCAAGTACTTAGGGGAACCAGTGTGAAGGCGCATCTGACACTCCTGAATCCACCCTACCCCAGTGGGGCTCCTGAGGCCATCTTCATCCCGCTCGGCATCAGCTACTTGGCTGCCTTTCTAGAAAATAATGGATACACCGTTGGTGTTATTGATTGCCAAGTGCTCAACCACACACAAAAGGAGTTAGAAGGCGAATTCAGGCGGCTTCAACCCGATGTAGTTGGAGTGACCGCCGCCACCCTCACCTACGAACCCGCACTCGAAATAGTGAGGACAGCAAAGAAGGTCTGCCCAAACTGCTTAACCGTTATGGGCGGACCCCATGTCACGGTCATGGATGAACAAACAATCAGTGAAAGTCCAGAAACAGATATTGTTGTGAGGGGCGAAGGCGAACAAACCATGCTAGAGCTCCTGCACCTCGCATCTAACTCCAACCTGAAAAACCTCAAAGAAGTTGCCGGCATAACTTTTAGAAAGAACGGACAAATTTTCCGCACGCCTGACAGACCCTTCATCCAAAACATCGATACGCTTCCCCACCCAACTCTCAAGCACTTCCAACTAAGCAAGTACCGCATCTTAGGGAAAACATACCTTCCCATAATCACCAGTAGAGGGTGCCCTTTCCAATGCGCCTTCTGTCTGTCATCACAAATGTGTGGAAGAAGCTTCAGAGCAAGAAGCCCAAAGAGAGTGCTGGACGAGCTTGAATGGCTCAGGGATACATACAGCGCTGATGCCTTTACCTTTTACGATGACACCTTCACGTTCGACATAAACCGAACCCTCGCAATCTGCGAAGAAATGAAGCACAGAAATTTCGTCACTCCATGGGATTGCCGAACAAGGGTTGACAGAGTAACCAAAGAAGTTTTAGCTAAACTGAGCAACACAAACTGCCAACTCATTCACTTCGGGGTTGAGTCAGGCAGCCAAAAAATGCTAAACGCCATGAAAAAGGGGACAACTGTCGAGCAGAATGAAAGGGCGATTAAGTGGGCAAAGGAAGTCGGCATATTAGTCGCCATAAGCGTAATCGCCGGATACCCAGGCGAAACCCCAGACATGCTTAAACAAACCATAGACTTCATTCGGAAAACGGAGCCAGACTATGTTTACATGTGCGAGGCAGTACCATACCCAGGCACTGAACTCTACAGTCTCGTGAAAGATTTAGGTTGGGAACTGTCCTCGGAATGGAGTCAGTACCACGAACATACACAGATTTTCAAGAACCCTCTGCTGCCACTTCAAAAGATAGAGAAAATGAAGAAAGCCTTTTTCGACGACTTTTTCTCCCCCTCTTACCTCCTCCGTAAATCACGGAGAAAAGACTTTTACAGCCAAGTCATGACTCGCATGGCGCTGAATCACCTCCTATGGCGAATCAAACTGCCGAGATGGGTCTCTGCCAACTTCAAGAGACTAAGCCGTCAGCAAAAGAGCCGAGGAGGACACAGCGCGCCCAGCAAGCGTAGTTAAGGCTGGAAGCAAAAAGCTAGCTAATTCCAATCTTTAATTTTAAGTACCCTGCAAGATGCACCAACGCCGTCAAGAGGCTTGAGAACCTTCCTCTGCGCAAGTTTTTGAGAACATAAGTTGGACGGAGATAAAAATGATGAAAAGCCTGCTCGCGGATTTCCCTTAACTCTTTCATGCTTAACCAAGGTGTTTCAAAAATAGGCCTTGTCGTATCATATTTGTCAAAGTCGGTTACTCTTAGCCAACCGTTTTTCTTGACCAAATCATACATGGGAGTTCCTGGGAAAGGCGTAGCCACATTATAAAATCCCACTTCATCAGGACTTATTTTCTCCACGAACTTTATGGTCTTCCACGCAGTTTCCTTAGTCTCACCGGGGAAGCCGAGCATCACGTTTGGAACTGGCTTTAGCTCAAGCTCTCTAACCCAGCCCAAGACTTGTATCGTTTGTTCAGTGGAGATTCCTTTCTTCATGGCATCTAAAACCTGCTGCGAACCTGACTCAACGCCGAACCATACGGAGATGCAGCCTGCTTCCTTCATTTTTACGAGCAACTCTCTTGTAACCATGTCCACACGGGTCCCGCAGTTCCATCGAATCTTCAATTTTCGATCTGTAATTTCCTTGCATAGCTCTCCAATTCTAGCTTGGTCAACAGTGAATGCATCATCGCAGAACGTAAACTTGCTCACGCCGTAAGTTTTGTGGAGAAACTCTAGCTCATCCACAATGTTTTTCGGGCTTCGCATTCGGAATTTGCGCCCGTGCATTCGAACCGTCGCGCAGAATTCACACCAGAAAACACAGCCTCGACTCGCCGCCAAGTAGAGTATATCCTCATATTCTCGAAGGCGTTCCATGGGCCAGAGGTGGCGAGCTGGAAAGGGAAGCGAGTCCAGATCCTCTATGTAGGGTCTGTCTGGAGTCCGAACGATTTTTCCGTCTTTTCTGTAAGTTATGCCTAACACGTCACCGAAGCTCTTGCCTGCTTCAACTTTTTGCACAAGCTCCAGCAATGTGTATTCACCCTCTTTTCTCACGATAATATCTAAGGCTGGGCACTCTTGCAATGCTTCGTTATCCCAAAACGTAACGTGAGGACCCCCTATAACGGTTAAGCAGTTTGGACAGACTTCTTTGGCTATTTTTGCTATTTGCAGCCCAGGTTTGTACGTCAGCGTAGTCGACGTTATTCCGACTATGTTGGGTTGGCGCTTGCTTAGTTCGCTTTTAAATTCTTCGTATGAAAGCTTGAGCACTTGGCAATCAATAACATCTACTTCGTATTGGTTCTTCTCCAGAATAGCACCTAAATACCCTAAACCTAAAAGGGCGAAAGGTAAATGTCCAGTGGCTCCCCTCGGGGCGGGTGGATTCACAAGGGTTACATGCGGCTTCATTCTTCTTCACTAATGCTTATTCTTCCACAAATACAAGATGCTGAAAGCTTAAAGGTTTCGCATAAATGTTCAAACATCCAAACATAAAAAACGATTGATGAAAAAGCGTAAGCCTACCGAGTTAAACCTCGTGTCCCTTCGCGAGAAGTGAGCGCTTATGCTGTCTTTTCCTTTTGCATCAACATGCAGCAGCGTATTCAGCAAGGTTATTATTTAAGAAATTTTTATCTAAGGGATTAATCTGGTATACATCATGTTCAAATTGTAACCAAAGGGAAGCTTTGCAATTGATTTTGTTAATGACAACCGCTCCGCCAATAAAGGGACCATGGATTCATGGAAGAAGATTCCAGCCGATAGGATTAGCCTACGTTGCCGCGGCTCTCGAAAAAAGTGGTTTTCAAGTAGAAATCCTTGACAACTATCTGCTTGAAAAACCAATCGACGAAGTCAAACTCGAAATAAAAAGGCTTAACCCAGAAATAGTCGGCATAACCTGCGGCTCCGCAACTTACAGCCGATGCATCGAAACAGCTAAGGCTGTTAAAGAGACGCTTTCCTCCTGCAAGGTGGTGGTCGGCGGGTGGCATCCCTCCTACGAGCCCGACAGCATGCTGCAGCACTCGGAAATAGATTATGTTGTAATGGGCGAAGGAGAACGCGCCATGGTGGAACTTGCAACTTACATCTCCAAGGGTGAAAACGACGGAGCGATTGCCGAGATTGCTGGCGTTGCTTATAGGCATGAAGGAAAAATAGTAAAAAACGCTCAGCGCTTCATCAGCAATATGGACGAGATCCCTTTTCCAGCCCGGCATTTATTGCCGATGCACCTCTACGACAGATCCATAGAGTTCTTAAGTGTCAAACCAGTGGACAACATGAGCATAGCGCGAGGCTGCCCTTTCAATTGCGCTTTTTGCGAGATTAAGCAGTTATGGGGAAAAACGTGCCGCACCTTTAGTCCCCCTAGAGTGGTGGAAGAAATTAGCCATATGATGACAAATTATGGCACAAAAGGCATCTATTTTATCAACGACAATTTCACGATTCGAAAAAAAGAAACAGCAGAACTATGCGCGCTGATACGAAAGAACAAACTCGACATCGAATGGGTCTGTGACACCCGAGCCGACTTGATCACGCGAGAACTGTTGAAAGAAATGAAAGCAGCTGGTTGCAAGACCATATGGTTCGGCGGCGAATCAGGCTCGCCCCGCATTCTAAAAAAACTCAACAAAGGTGTTACCCTCGAGCAAACGGAAAACGCGCTAAAGATGTGCAGGGAAGAAGGAATCCAGACCGCCTGCTCGTTCCTTCTGGGGATACCTGGAGAAACAGCCGACGACATGAAAGCCACCTTCAAGTTCGCGAGGAAGCTAGATCCTGACTGGTGCCGATTCAACATATTCGTAGCGGTTCCGGGCAGCGCCTTATACGATGAAGTAATGCAGAGGGGTCTTTACGACCGTATTGAGGACTTCGCAGCTTACGTCAAAACTGAGGACTTCAATTACGAATCACTGCTTGAAGTTCAAAAGCGATTCCACAGAAACTTCAATAAATCGCCGAAGAGGGTTCTTAGAAAAATCAGAAGAGAGGGCTTTTTAAGCGTCTTGAAAAAGTCTCCTAAATATCTTTGGGGATAACTCCAAGACGCACAGAAAACGCCTCAGGATGCTTCAAAGCAGGAAAGTATATAAAAACGCCTACATTGCTATAGATACATCGAAAAATGAAACATCCTTCAAAAGTTTATTATGGACCTTTAACTACCATACATTTTTACACATGAAAAATTTCGGTTGGCATAAAAATGGCTGAGAGGAAGAGCCTCAAAATAGCGTTGGTGAACTCGCCTATTCTAGAAGGGGCTTCGTGGCATGAGATATATCTACCCATAAACTTGGCCTATTTGGCGGCTGTCCTTGAAGAAGATGGACATGAAATAACGGTAATAGATTGCCCAGCACTCCGCTTTGACCATGAGAAATTAAAAGCAGAGTTAGCCTCTTTTGAACCAGATATGGTTGGCATCAGCGCTATGACACCTACAATACCGTCAGCTTTTCTATCCGCGCGTGCTGCCAAAGAAGTCTGTCCCAATACCACAGTTGTTTTGGGAGGCCTGCACGCCTCATTTATGGATGAACAAATTCTGAACGACGAAGCAGCTGTAGACATTGTTGTTAGAGGCGAAGGCGAACAAACCACCGCGGAACTCGCTCAGAACCTGTCCGATTCCAATAGTCTTCGCAAGATTGATGGAATAACCTTTAGAAGCAATAAGCAGATAGTCCGAACACCAGACAGGCCTTGCATTCAAAATCTCGACGAACTGCCTAGACCAGCATACAAGTATTTTCCGCTGGAAAAATATCGACTTTTTGGGCGAAGGGTACTTCCCGTGGTAACCAGCCGCGGGTGCCCTTTCAACTGTTCGTTTTGCGTCACGCCTGCAATGTTTCATCATACATTTCGAATGAGAAGCCCTAAAAGCGTCGTGGATGAGCTTGAATGGTTAAGAGATGTGCATGGAGCTGAGGCTTTCAGCTTCTACGACGACATGTTGACGTATGACAAAAAGAGAATCTACGAGATTTGTGATGGGATCAAGAGCAGGGGGCTTGATCTTCCATGGGACTGTCAATCAAGGGTCGACACGGTTTCTAGAGAGATGCTGTTTAAAATGAGAGAAGCCGGCTGTGAAGAGATTTTCTTTGGAGTTGAAACGGGTAGCCAACAAATTCTCGACACCATGGGTAAGAAGACTTCAATTGAGCAAAATGAAAAAGCGATTAAGTGGGCTAAGGAAGCAGGTATATTCGTCGCCATATCCGTGGTCATTGGATATCCAGGCGAGACACGTCAGTCGATAAAGCAAACTCTTGATTTCATTCGAAGAGTGAANCCCGACGACGCCTTCCTTTGTGTGGCGACGCCTTCNCCGGGCAGTGAGCTTTACACCATCATTAAGAATAAGGGATGGAAAATGGCTTCTGACTGGAGCCTTTACGATTTGTCAAATCCTGTTTTTGAAAGTCCTAGTTTATCAGCAGAGGAGATCACGCAAATTAGAAAAGAGTTCTGCAACAGTTTCTACTCTCCACTTTATGTTTTTCGGCAATTGTTGAGAAAGAACTCTTACAGCAGAATAATGGCGCGAGCCGCTTTGAACCATCTTCTTTGGCGAGCCAAGTTGACTGTAACACGTCGTGGAAAAACATCAGAATAGCCATAAAACCATAAAGTCAACGTTCGCGAAGAGGCTCTGCGTTGCCGAGGGTTCTCACGAAGATATTTGTATATTAATGGAAAGCTACATATGTTCCAATTATTATGACCGATACAAAATCGAAAAGAATTGTGTGTTAAAAGGGACTTGTTTATGGGTGAGCATCTTCGAGAAAGAATTCATGAGGCAAACGTTGCACTCCATCAATTCGAGGCAGGATATTATGAGTTGCTTCATCCAGAAGTATATAGCAAGCAAGAGCAAAAAAGAATAGATTCTATATTGAAGATGGTAGACCAACTTGTAGTGGATAATCAAAAAAGGGCTCTTGATTTTGGGGCAGGCACTGGAAATCTAACAGGCAAACTTCTCCGAATGAATTACACGGTAACTGCCGTAGATATCTCTGCAGAAATGTGTGCTATTCTGAAAAAAAAGTATAATGCTTACTTAAAGGCTAAAAAATTGCTTGTCATTAATTCGCCGATAGAAGATGTGAGTTTTGATAGAGGTAAATTTGATTTAATTACTTGTTATTCTGTGCTGCATCATTTACCAGATTATGTGGGTGCAATCCAAAGGCTTTCCGTTTTTTTAAAAAAAGGGGGCGTTATGTATCTAGATCATGATGCATCACCATTTTATTGGAAGAGCGAATCGCGAAATGTAGCGCGTTTTGTGAAGCATATTTATTTTCATTCTAATCCGTTACTCAACACTTTGTATTTCCGTATTTTGGGGATGGATATCCCTTCTCTTGATTATACTTTATCTGATTATTGGCATAAGAAAGAACATCCTTTAGACCATGAGGAAATAGAATGTGTATTTGAGAAGGAGCGCTTTGGTTTTTTCAAGCGAGTAGACTATCACCTTACTGGAACATGGGTTTTGAATCCGATTTTTTATTTATACAAGCGTGTTTGCAAACCTGAAATGAGTTTTTGGGTGGCTAAAAAGTAGTGGGTAAGCATGGAAAACTGGACAATGAAGGCGTCAAAATGATGCATCGGATGCTTTATTCTGCCTGACCAGATTGGTTTTATGTATTCTTAGTTTTTGTGGGTGTGGTACTCTTAGTTCGGAAAAACTTTTAAATAGCGTTTTTGATAACAGATATTGTTCCAAATATAATATAGGAGAAAGAAGAAAAATGCAATTTGATAGAAGAAAATCTGCTGCTGTTGCTTTGTTTCTATTGTTTGCTATGGCTATTTCACTTGTTGCTTTACCAGCTACCACTGCACAGGGCACGAGGAAGACTTATCCCTTCATTAATGCTGTACCTAACCCAGTAGGCGTCAACCAACAAACGTTGCTTCACGTCGGAATTAAACACCCCCTTACGAACACAAATGAAGGGTGGTCTGGCTTAACTGTAACGGTCACGAGGCCTGACGGCGTTGTTGAGACGCTAAATGTCCCCATGACCGATTCGACGGGTGGAACAGGCGTTATATACGTGCCTACGATGGCTGGCAATTACACTTTGGTGACGAACTTTCCTCAGCAAACGTTGCCGACAAGTACATCGCGCCCATTCAGCACTCCCGCGGGTACAACGATGCTAGCCAGTAGCAGTGCACCACTGACGCTTGTCGTAACTGAGGAGCCGATACAGTATTATCCAGGGCAGCCGCTGCCAACTGAATACTGGACTCGCCCGATAGATGCACAGCTAAGATCTTGGTCTGCGATTGCAGGAAACTGGCTGGATGCGAACCGTAGAAATCCCCAGTTCGTTCGTGGCAACGACGATGCGCCAGACACTGCTCACATACTGTGGACTAAAGAGCAAGCGAACACTGGAGGCCTCGTCGGAGAGATGACGGGACCAATAGG
>JGI2173J19968_10000817_pt1 | contig 12219 bp, 7 predicted proteins | sample DeeMarSWOR136_30_FD_19968 | JGI IMG/M metagenome (IMG submission 19968) | reverse complement strand
TTGGAATACTCCAACCACTCACATTAGGATCGCATGATACAATCGCCATGGCTCTGAGTAATGCAGCACTTTGATATTTAATCGAATCATCAGGATTTGCACACCCTGATGGATAATAACCAGCCAGCAAGTACTGACGCATCAAAGCAACTGAACCATTTACTGCAGGCGTAGCCATACTTGTGCCATTGCCACTCATGTAGCCACTTGTACCCGCGTAATATGCTGACCAAATATCTTGACCAGGTGCCATGAGAGTAGGTTTTATTCTCTGATCTTCTGCAGGTCCTCGGCTTGAAAACGATGCAATCAAATTCGAAGAAGTGCTATTCTGAGTTGCACCTACAGTAATTAAATTTTTGGCAATACCGGGGTTTCTGATCCTGTAACTTGATGACTCATTACCGGCAGCGTAAATGTTTAAAAAGTCAGGATGAGCATAGGAATACGCATCAGTTGCTGCATCAGGTATACAATAAGCACCACTTGCATTACCCCATCCCCAGCTCCCCGAATGCTGTAGAATAGTATAAGGAAGTCCACGACCAAGATGAATTGTATCATACATTGCGGCTAAATTATAAGGAATAACAAAAGATGTAGGGTTGACAACGTCGATGAAATATATCTTTGCCTGTTTTGCCATGCCATCATAATCACTATTGCCAAGTGTTGTATCATTCCCTGCAGCCGTGCAATTTACATGGGTCCCGTGATAACCCCATGACGAATTTTCACCATCGCCAAATGTAGCACCCTCATATAGTTTGTATGCCACGATCTTTCGATGGTCAGCATATATACCCGATGAGTTAATGGGATAATTGGGGTCATAGAACTGATTATGGATTGTGTTAATACCTGAGTCAGTAGTGCTTAGCACAACTCCAGCACCTACCACTCCACTGAACCATACTCGCCTTGCACCTGGGTTGGATGGTACTGACGAATACCACCCAGTTTGAGTGACCCATTGACAGTTGTCATTACAAAATGTCGGCTCGGTCCAGAGCTGTATCCACAATACACCTGTAATCTGAGCAATCTTATCGACTCGCTCAAGATCAATATAAACATCAATTGTTTTACATAAATCATGATCGATGATTCTTATAACCTCAAACCCAAGTTTTCGTATTTGCTCTGCAATTTCCGTCACAGATTCGATCGGAGATGTTTGAATCACTACATGGTCATGTCCTTTAGCATCGAATAACTCTTTAGTTAATTTATAAGCTGGTTGAAATATTCCCGTCCATTGAACAAAGGCCTTTTCTTTGGCAGCCAATATTCCATCATGTCCGCCATACACGATCAGTGTATATTTTGGAATATAACCAATGACCTTGAGACCGATTGTTCTTATTTCATCGACATATTCCTTGAAGATTGGACCTTTTAATTGGATTAGATAATACCCTTCAATTTGATTGTTGGAAATACTCATATTTTCTGGCAAATCAGGTTCTCCGTTTCTTGTGTCGAAGACAATGCCATTCGAAAAGGAAATGACGGTCGAATTCTCATCAGGGAATACTGGACACTGTTTTACAGAGCTGTGTCTATGAATATCTGTAGCACCGAGGTACACGATTACTAAAACCAATACGCAAAACTTCATTTGATAATCATAGCTTGTCCAGGTACGGTGTCAAGTGATTAAGTAAATTTATAGCCCTCTTAGCCATATTATATAAGATGGTGAGAATTATACATAAGAATTAATTATTTTTGTCCATATTTTGGATGTATATCTTATAGACTGGAGTGAAAATTTGGCACAGCTCTGGCACATGTAACTTCATCGATGGAGTGTGTCTAGCAAAGTATTGAATTCTTATATCTTTACTAACATATTCATAAGCTTGACGGGCTGCGAGTCCATCGCCCTATTACGAGCTAGCCGTTGCGGACTCATAATCCGCAGATCTAGACAACCAGTTGCCTCAACGTCAATATTGGCATCATTTCAGTAAACTTCGGATTCTAATCAAGCGTTTCTGTTCTGATTAGTGCCTTCTTTTCATTCCTCGAGAAGTGATAACGATATCTGTTGGCAGTCACATAAGACTGTTGACACCACTAATTGTTAGCTATACAATAAACACGGAGGCAGTAATGAATAAATCCATCTTAGTATGCATTTCGCTGGTAATACTTCCAACCGGATATATTTTTGCGGATGTAATACACGTTCCTGGTGATTATCCAACTATACAGGCAGGAATAGACGCAGCAAATGCCGGTGATGTAGTTTTGGTTGCGCCAGGAACATATTATGAAGAGATAGCACTGAAGGCTGAAGTAGTCGTAAAGGGAGCAGGAGAAGGCGTATCAATAATCGATGGCGGTAACGACCCGGGTGACGTGGTGACAGCTGTTGGTAACGACATTACGAACACCACAAAGCTTCAAGCATTCACAATTACCGGTGCCAGCAATGGTGGAAGTATGCCAGGTGGTGGAGGTATCTTCTGCAATAGCGGTGCCGCACCAGAGATTTGCAATAATCGAGTCGAAGGCAATGACCAGGGTATCGTCATGTGGAATCAGTCAGCGGCATTTTTGCACAATAATGTGGTTATAGATAATACGTACACCGGGATAGGTGTAAGTTCAGCATCGGATATAATTAATAACACAATTGCAAATAATAACATCGGCATATATGATAGCGGCGGATACCTGCCCACCATTATGAATAACATCGTCACAGGAAACACCACGTATGGGATAGGTTGCGTTAATTCCAGTATCCCTACTGATCTCTCATACAACGATGTGTGGAATAACGGTCAAAATTATCACTATTGTTCGTCGGGGCAAGGTAGTATATCTATCGACCCCCTTTATGTAGATGAGCCGAACGATGATTATCATCTGCAACCAGGATCTCCGTGTATTGACTCAGGTAATCCATTACCTCAGTATAATGATCCGGATGGCACAAGAAATGATATGGGTGCGTATGGTGGGCCAGGAGCAACCGCTGATTTTCCAGTTGTTGAACTCACCATACCTATGCAGAATGAGGTGAACGTCATTGATACGACCGACGTCTCTGCCATGTTCAATATTGATATGAATCCAGCAAGCTTTAATGCAAATACAGTAAGGCTTAGTGGACATCTGACTGGGCAGCACGAGGGTGTCATCACCTATGAAAGTCTTGCCCGGATGATTACCATCAATCCTGATGCAGGGTTTGAACGTGGAGAATGGGGTACTATGATACTGACTAGCGGTATTCAGTCTGCATCAGGTGATTCGCTTTCAGGGTTTGTGTGGCAATTTGTCACGCGTGTGGACAGTGGATCAGGTATGTTTGTATTGTCATCGGAATACGAATCCGGTACTCATCCAATAACTGAAGCAGCCGCTGATTTAAATGCGGATGGTTACATTGATATCGCAGTAGCCAATACCATTTCGAACGATGTTACTATCTTCATAGGCAACGGTGATGGGTCGTTTCAATCGGCGGTAAATTATGATGTAGGTACACAACCCGAAGGAATATGTGCATCTGATTTCAATGAGGACGGCAATCTTGATCTCGCAACAGTAAATCAGGGTTCTGCTAACGCCACAATTCTTCTAGGTAACGGTGATGGAACGTTCACCCTTGGTGGGAATTACGGAGCCAGTTCGTCACCACATGCAGTGTTTGGTGGAGACTTCAATGGAGATGGGCACTTTGATCTTGTTGCTGCCAATATGTATGCTGACAGCGTTTCAATATTGATAGGTAATGGTGATGGTTCTTTTAATCCACCCACGCAACACGCGGTCGGTGACATGCCGCTAACCGTGGTAAGTGGTGATTTTGACAATGACGGTGATTGTGACATTGCTACTGCAAACGCCAATTCCAATAATGTATCAATTCTATTGGGTGACGGTGATGGTAATTTTTCTCCAGCCAGCCATTATGCTGTGGGGACAACACCTTGGGCGTTGTGTATATCTGAACTCAATGGTGATGGTAATATTGATCTGGCAGTTACCAATTACGACTCTGACAACGTATCTCGACTACTCGGCAATGGCGATGGCACATTTGGTTCAACTGTACACTACTCTGTTGGCGATGAACCAATGGGTTTGTGCTCAGCTGATTTCAATGGAGATGGAGAACTCGATCTTGCAGTAGCAAATCTCCTTTCCAATGATGTTTCAGTACTTCTTGGTAATGCCTCTGGCGGATTTGAACCCGCCATTGAGTACGCTACAGGCACATCACCATCTTCTGTGATCTATGCTGACTTTGATAATGACTACGATCTTGATTTGGCTTCGATAAGTCATGATGTTGACAGTATCGCCATATTGCTCAATGAGAGTGCGCTTAACGTCACAACGACAGACCCCATGCAGAATCAATTAGACGTTTCACTGGCGAGCGATGTATCAGCAACGTTCAATCTTGAGGTCGATTCTACAACTCTCAATGATTCAACATTCATTGCTCATGGTAGTCAGTCAGGATTTCACATGGGTATGATCGGTTATAATAGTGCAACATCAACTGTAAGTCTTGATCCTGCTGCTGATTTTGTTGACGGCGAAGTAGTTACTGCAGTTCTTACAAAAGATATTCAATCACTTGTTGGCCCTTATCTCGGGGGTTTTGTCTGGGATTTCACCTCCGAAGTCTCAACCCAATCAGATGGGACATTCGGAAATCCACTCAATTTTGTACCTGGTAATGAACCGCGCGGTATATTCGTGGCTGATTTTGACAGTGACTGGGATATCGACATTGCTGTAACTTCTAATCCAAATAGTGTTGTCGTCCTGCTCAACAATGGTGACGGTACTTTTGCAGCACCTGCTTATACCTCGGTCCAAGGTGACCCGATAGCTCTATATGGCGCAGATTTTGACAGCGACGGCGATATAGACTTGGCTTCTGCCCATAACGAACCTGGTACGTCACACTTGGTCATCCTCAAGAACAATGGAAACGGTGTGTTTACAGTATTTGCCACATATGCACCAGCTACGCTCGGGCAAAATTTGTCTGGTGGTGATGTTGATACTGATGGTGATATTGATCTTGTGATGACCGACGGATGGGGTTCTGGTAATAATGTCCGGGTGATGCTGAACAACGGGGATGGGAGTTATGCTGGACCATACACCTATACTGCCGGAACATGGGCACGCGGTGTAGCAGTAAAGGATGTTGATAATGATGGTGACTTGGATCTTGGTGTTACGAATGCAGGTAATGACGATATTTCGATATTGTTGAATGATGGTGACGGGAATTTTCCTGGGTTAGTAAATTATACAGTAGGTGATAATCCAACCGCAGTATATAGTAATGATTTCAATGGTAATAACTACATTGATTTTGCCACGGCGAATTACAGCGGTGATAACATAACAGTGATATTAAATAACGGTGACGGTACATATGCAAGCCCTATCGGCTATACTACTGGAACCAATACAAGGGCTCTCCACGGAGGTGATTTTGATGGCGATGGAGATATCGATCTAACGGCAAGTAATTACGGCACAAATACTGTGGCTGTGTTATTGAATATGGGCGATGGAACATTTGACAGTCTTGCGACCTATACAGTCGGCAATAGCCCTTGGGGGATCATGTCTGCTGATTTTGATCTTGACGGTGCTCTAGATATAGCATGTGCGAACTACAATTCAAATAACGTAACGATACTGTACAATACAGGTGTAGGTATTGAAGAAAATAAGCAATCCAATGTTGCGATATTCCTTGAAGTCTATCCAAACCCATTTTGCAGAACAGTAAGTATTAGATTGGGTTACCAAACTATTAAGAATCGTGAAACACCATCACTTAAAATCTACGAAGTCTCTGGTCGCTTGGTGAAACAATTTTCACTGCCTAGTGATTACTGCTTAGTGCCTACAGTCATTTCCTGGGATGGTGCTGATAATTTGGACAGAAAGGTTCCTAGCGGTGTCTACTTCCTGAAACTACAGGCTGGGGATTACAGTGCTACTGAAAAATTACTGCTGATAAGGTAAGATTCACTAGCGTTGCACAAGGGGAGAGATTTGGTCAGTCACTCCCTTCTTTTTTCTTGTGCCAGATTTGTACCAAAACATATGGGTGCAAAGGGGGACACCCCCTTTTCTCCATTGAGTTTTCTATAAGGAACCAAAAACTCAATGGAGGCCTCGAATCCCCCTTCCCGACGATCGCTGATGCTGCAAACGAAACCTCACGCCGTGTTGAATACAACCTGTTGTGCGTATCCGCTGATGTATACACCACTCTCTTGTATCTACCGATAGCACGAAATACTAGGCAGAATTCTACCGCTTCTTCGTTGTTCTTCTTGGTATGATAGGAAGCGTGTATCCTCGTGAATTCCAGGCATCAATTGATGCAATAATTCGTGGGACCAGCAATTGGCAGAATCCCCTCGATTCCTCGGGACAGGGGTGCAAAGCGTTACCTGGCTTACTTTTGTGCGATTCTCGCCGTGATCTCAGAGGATGTCAAAAATGCCTGAATCGGATTCTCTCTCGATATCGATGTCTCGATACCTTCGAGACAGAGATGGAAGTCCGTCGCTCTATCTACCCTGCCGTGTGAAAATATCGAGCAAAGAACCCTACGGCATTATAAGCATGGAATTCCCGGTTCTGCCATCACAAATATTCAAAAGTTAACAAGAAACATCAAGAAATCTCCAAATAGGCTATTTCCCACGCTGAAAGTTGACAAAATATGGCCCTCCTGGCATGATCTACGACAGGTTGGTTTTGTCTAGCCATGTAAGACTGCACAATTTTTGTGCATGAATCACAATTCTTGTGCAGGGTTTTTTAGTTTAGCTCGCAATATAGTGAGTTTTACCTGGCACGCCGATTGCATAATAAGGGGGCAGAGGTGAAAGATGAAAAAACTAAGAAAATTCTCAAACGTACTCATCATCGGATGTTTACTTGGGCTGGCCGGCTGTACACATGATTGTATTGATAACGAACCGCCTGCCATTCCTCGAGGTTTGCGTTCGATAACTGGTGATGAGGAAGTACTTCTTGTCTGGTATCAGAACACGGAACCGGATCTTGCCGGCTATCGGATATACCGGAGTGCCGAAGCTTTTGGCCTTTACTACGAAATCGGCGAGACCAATTTGGATTATTTCTTGGATTTCGGTTTAGTCAATGGCGCAACTTATTACTATGCGATTACTGCTTTTGACTACGAAGGTAACGAGAGCGAACTTTCCCATGAAATTGTCTATGATACGCCGCGGCCCGAAGGCTACGGGGAACAGATTTTCGACTACACCGAGTATCCCGATTTCGCAGGTTGGCAATTCAGTGCTTACTCGGTTGTTCCTTATGACGCCCCACACTGTGACTTCTATTATGGTTATGACCAGAATGATCACGCGTACTACTTTTATATCGGACATCCGGCCGGTTTGATCCAGGATTTTGGCTACACCTCGTCCTTGGATGAAATAACCTATGCGCCGCAAGAGGGCTGGTCATTGACCGGTAAGGTTGAGGCGATTGTGGGGCATACGTACATCATCCATACGTGGGACAACCACTATGCCAAGTTCCGCGTTACCGCAATTGGTACGTACTCTGTGATGTTTGACTGGGCTTATCAGATTGATCCGGGTAATCCGGAGTTGGTCATGGGCACAGGAGGTTAAAATGAAACGCCTATTATTTTTGGTACTCATGTTTGCCGTCATACCGTTATTCGCAGGCGACGTTAATTTCATTTATTATGACTATGATTACAACGGTGATTACGGCTATGATGAATACTGGTACGATGGTTATTATTATGACGGCTATTGGGTTTATAGACCATACGGATACTACTGTGGCTATTTCCCATGGTGGTATCCATGGTGGTGGGATTGGTTTTGGTGGCGCTGTCATTGGTGTCATCACTTCTCCTGGGATTTCTACTATTCCGGCTTCTATGTGGTGTGGTATGATCATGGATACTGGTGGTACAGACCACGCTACGGGCGGCGCGTTCGATACCGCTTGCCTTATTCGTATGCTACCCTTAGAGTCAAATCGAGAACACACGGCATATATCTTCCTGAAAAACCACCGCGTGAAATAAATGTGCCATACCGAGAGGAACAGGTTAGGACACTCGTGCGGCAGCAAGATCCGGATTTGTATACCAGAGTGGAAAAAGAACAGCGCAGCGGGAATCTAGAACAGATGCGCATGCAGCATGTTGCGAAGGTGAACCGGGAAATTGTTGAAAAAGACAGGCAGCATGGTATAACCGGTAAGAATATTGATATAAATCAACTGACAAAGGGTACGACTTCTGCACGATCAGTGGACACTAAGAGTGCTGGTGGTATTCAAAAGGTGACCAAACAGAGATCCACGGATATAAAATATGAACCGGTATCAAAAAGCGCTGCTTCTCGTATTAAGAAGGTAGACAAGAGCGAAACCAAGGCACGCAATGAATCGGTTGTTCGTTCTAAGGAACCTCAAGTGCGTTCTAGCGAACGTGTGACGCGTACTGAAGAGAGACAAAAGAGTACACCAGAACCACGCGTTGAAAAAACTCGAAATCGAGATAGTAAAACAACCGATGCTCCAGAACGTGAGAAGCCAAAGGTTAGCAAACCAGAGAAAAAAGAAAGCAAGACTGTATCAAGACAGCCTACGCAATCCGGGAAGAAGTACTCCGCTCCGCAAAGAAAAGAACCTGATCGAAACTACACTTCTCGTCCTGAGAGGTAATCATGTCACTGGTTATTCTTTTGTCATTAATTGCGGCTAGCAATCCTCTGGAAGTCTCGCTGTGGGTAGACCGGCAAGACAGGGTCTACCATCCAGGCGACAACCTCTTCATATATTTCTCCGCAAGCCAGGATTGCTATGTCGCATTATATGACATAGAACAGGGGGGAGGAGTCAGCCGAGTCTTCCCCCCTGAGAACGAAGACGGATGGATAAGGGGTGGGCAAACCTACCAAATACCAGCACAATCCGCCGACTATGATTACATAGTTAGTGGCCCTGAAGGTGTTGAAACAATGATCGCAATGGCTTCTCCGGAGCGATTGCCGGCACTTAACGACGAGGGACCTGACATCGTAACCGAGATGATCGAAATCGAAATCAAGGAACTTGAGCCCGCAGAATTGATTATCGTTTCTACACCTGACAAGTGTCGCATCTATATTACTGAGGCGGAATCAGGGTTGAGAGAGTACGTCGGAAAGACGCCGCGCGGTATTGTCTTGAGACCCGGTGAATATTTTGTCGAAATCAAGAAAGTTGGGTATCGACCTCTGGAGCGGAGCGTAAGCCTTGTTGGTGGAGAGAATCGTAAGGTGTTTGTGCGATTAAGCGGTTATTGACATGAATAGTTATTTGTTTATAATTTTGTGAGGTACAAAATGAAGAGAATCATACTACTTTTGTGTTTGGCAAGCATGGTGTTTGCAATCAAACAAGTTCCACGCCAAGCGAGTTCTGCAGAAGACAACAAGTCTCAAATCAGAGTTGAGGCGAAACAGGAAACTAAGGCGCAGAGTGATATTCCGGAGAAAAGAACAACGAAGCCCTTCTCCATTGAGAAGCGAGAGCGGCAACAGGATCAATTTCAGGATAAGAACTCAAATGGGGTGAATGATCGGCGTGAGGATGATTTTCAGAACATCAAGACAAAGAAATCAAAGCATAAGGACTTACTCGATAGAAAAGATGTTAAGCGAGTCGAAACAAAACCGAAGGTTGAAACGAAACAAAGAGAGAGAACACCAAGTAAACCAGCACAAAAGACCACGAATAAAGAACAAGATAAGAAAAGGGAAAGTACTAATAAAGAGAAGAAGGGTAAGTAAATCATACTACAGTTGCCTACCTGAGTAGAATTCAGAACAGCAATTTGAACCCAAGTTTAAGTAGGCGTGGGCAAGAGAGGAGTATGTGTTTTACAAGCTGGTGGGTATTTATATCGGTGATGGTCACCCCGCCGAATATCTTCTCTGCGATCTCGAAAATGTCTTTGAAATCATCATCGCTCAGCTTCATATAGACGCTGCGTACGCGGTGGTGCCATCTTATCTCATCCAAAATCTCGGCCTTCATTTCGCTTTCCAGCCTAGATTTTTGTCCCTTCAGTATTCTTACTGCATTTCTGGCGGCAATGACTCCTGATTTTATGCCATTGGCAATTCCTGCGCCAGAGAGTGGATCGGCAAAACGTCCGGCATCGCCGACCAAGCAGAAATTGTTACCAGAGAATCTTTTCAGGATCTTCGCCGGAACGCCGCCAAATACTCTCTCTTCGATCTGCCCGTCAGGGAATTCCTCTTCGATCCAGCGGTCGAGAAACGACTTGGCGTTCTCCTTTGTCTTTGAAGGAGACAACCCTAGGCCGACATTGGCCGCATGCTCTGATTTTGGAAACACCCAGGCATAACCACCTGGAGCATATTTGCTACCGAAAATAAGATAGGCATATTGGGGGTTTACGCTTATATTGCTTATCATATACTCGGCACAAACCTCGATTTCCCCGGTGCTTAATCGTGTATCAATACCCATCCAGCGTCCGACCCTAGAGGTGATGCCATCGGCGCCGATGACATACCTAAACAAATATTTATTGGTCGCGCCATCTTCCTCGACGATGACTTCGTTGTCTTGTATGCCGATCGCGCGTACTGATTTCTTGAGGACGGCGCCGTGCGTTTCAGCGATCGCAGCCAGTGCGGGGTCAAATTTCTTGCGGTCGAGTATCCAACCAACATCAGGATATTCTATTGTGAATTCGCCTCCCTGAGGGCTTCTAACGATCGAACCGGCCAGATGCTGGGCAACCCAATCCGGCTGGATTTGAAGGTATCCCTCAATCGTACTGCGTGATAGCCCTTCTGCACAGGCTAGGGGTACACCGATTTTTGGATGTTCTTCGAGTACTAGAACCGATACACCCTCTTGAGCCGCAGTGAAAGCGGCAGCAGAACCAGCTGGCCCTGCTCCAATAATGATTAAATCAAAGCTTTCGTTCATGGATTGAGTAGTCGACTATTCTTTGAGATATTTCTTGCCCCGCAGGCGCTTCGGCATATATTCTTGTTCGACCTTGACATCGGGATAGTCGTGAGGATATTTGTATCCTTTACCATATCCCAATTTTTTCATCAGACCGGTGGGTGCATTCCGAATGTGTAGTGGAACTGGTTCGGCTTGAGTCTTTAGGGCGTCTCTCTTTGCACCTTCGTAGGCAACATATAACTTATTGCTTTTTGGCGCACGGGCAAGATACGCCACGCATTCGGCAAGTGCCAGGTCGCCTTCTGGACGACCAATGAAATCAATCGCATCTTTTGCGGCAACGGCAATTACCAAGGCCTGCGCGTCTGCTATGCCGACATCTTCGACTGCAAAGCGGACGAGTCTCCGAGCGATGTATAGAGGATCTTCTCCTGCTTCTAGCATTCTGGCCAGCCAATACAATGCAGCGTCTGCATTTGACCCACGTAAAGACTTGTGAAGGGCAGAGATGAGATTGTAGTGTTCCTCGCCCGATTTATCATAACGTAATGCCTTACGCTGGACGACCTCCTCGGCTGTTTTCAGACTAATGTCAGCTGTCTTTGTGGCCAGGCTTGAGAGTTCCAGTGCATTCAAGGCGACGCGTGCATCGCCATCTGAGATATTGGCGATAAAATCTAATGTTTCTTTATCCAAATGGAACTTACCCGTCAGTCCTTTGTTCGACACCAATGCATTCTGTAGTATCGATTTGATATCTTCTAAGGATAATGGGTAGAGCATATAGACTTTTACGCGGGAGAGCAGGCTCGAGTTCAGTTCAAAGGATGGATTTTCTGTAGTTGCTCCGATCAGGGTTATCGTTCCCTTTTCCAAGTATGGTAAGAAAGCATCCTGTTGCGCGCGGTTAAAGCGGTGAATTTCATCGATGAATATTATTGTCTCCCGGCGGTATAGCTGCTTGCGCTTGGCAGCTTGTTCCATGAACTTCTTGATTTCGACAATGCCGCTCGTGGCAGCGCTAAACGATACAAAATCAGCCGCAAATCGTCTCGCCAGGAGTCGAGCAATCGTCGTTTTGCCACTGCCGGGCGGTCCGAACAGAACCATCGAGAACAGCCTCCCTTCCTCGACCTGCCGTTGTATTGGTCGACCGCTGCCCAGCAGGTGTTCCTGGCCGAGAATCTCTTCGAACTCCTC
>JGI2173J19968_10000816_pt1 | contig 12230 bp, 9 predicted proteins | sample DeeMarSWOR136_30_FD_19968 | JGI IMG/M metagenome (IMG submission 19968) | reverse complement strand
CTCCCCTCCATCCAGAGCCCATGGTGGAGGATGGGACGGTCTTGGCGAGGATGGAGGGGAGCCGTCGCCACAACATATTACAACTTAATAATTCATTGTTACAGAGAGATGCTTCCCCTGAATAGCAATGTTCATGAAGGGGATGGCGAGAGAATGACCTTAGAGGATAATCTCTCCGATAAAGAATGTCTGAGCGTTCCCTTCGATCTTGACTCTGTCGCCTGAAAGCTGACAGAATAATTCTCCTCTCCTCCTGGACAGCTGGAAGGCATGAAGAGAGGTCTTTTTGAGCCTCTCCGACCAAAACGGGATCAAGGTCGTATGGGCAGAACCTGTTACCGGGTCTTCGTTGATCCCGGCAGCCGGGGCGAAAAACCTGGAGACAAAATCGCTTTCTTTCCCTTCAGCGGTGACAATAATACCCAGACAGTCCAGTTTTCCGAGAACATCGAAATTCGGCCGGAGCGCGAGTATCTCATCCTCGCTGCCAAAAACCGCCAGATAATCCCTTGATTTGAGGACCTCCCTCGGTTCGCTGCCCAGGCCCTGGATCAATTCTTCCTTAATTTCAGCAGGTGAAGGAGGGGTTGCCGGGAAATCCAGCACCAGCCGGCCGTTTGACCTTGTTACGCCCAGCTCTCCGCTCACAGAAGAAAAGGTAATCTGATCTCCAGAGTAGCCAAGATGGTTATACAGAACATGGGCTGAAGCCAGGGTCGCATGCCCGCAGAGGTCCACTTCTATGGCCGGGGTGAACCAGCGCAGCTCAAATATCTTATCTTTTTTCACGAAGAAAGCGGTCTCGGAGAGATTGTTTTCAGCAGCGATGTTCTGCATGAGCTCTGGTGCCAGCCATTCTTCCAGCGGGCAAACTGCAGCCGGGTTTCCTCCAAAAATCCTATCCGTGAAAGCGTCCACCTGATAAATGGGTATTTTCATCTCTTCTCCTTTATTATCGAGTTAACCTCTTTCCGATACAGGTCGAAAAACAGGATACCAGGATTCATCGGTCTTCTCTGTTCAACAGGTCTTCAATCCTTGATCGAAGTTCCTTTACCGAACCGAAGATCTCAGCCCCCATCCCATCGAACCTGGCTCTGTCTACGCTCAAAATAAAGATATAGGGAATGCCGGCTTCAGTGGCAGCGTGAATATCAAAGTGGGAATCTCCTATCACGCAGCATTCATCCCTGTTCAGCTTCAATTCTAGCAAAGCAGCCAGGATGGGTGCGCCGGACGGCTTCCAGAGCCCACTCTCCCTGGAAATGACACAGTCGAAGGCCAGGCCGAACCTCCTCAGAAGAAAGGTCACGTTCTGGCAGGAGTTGTTGGTGACCAGCCCTTTTTTGATTCTCCTGGCGCTCAAAAAATCCAGGAATTCACGCATCCCGGGCTTCAGCTTCGCCTTTTGGGTAGCCTGATGCTCATACCTCTCCAGGACTTTCCACTTCTGCGACCTCTCAGGCTCCTTGAGGCTCTGGAGATAATGGAGTATGGGCTTTCCCTCAGTCATCAATTCCGCCTTGATCTTTACCCAATCATAGGAAACATCCACTACTGTTCCGTCCATATCAAAGATCGCGCCTTTGAGTCTCATCAGCTGCATCTTGGGCTCTCCATCTTAATCTAAATACAAAGGCAATGAACGTTGCTGCGTCGTCATGGCGAGCGACTAAAAAGAGCGCAGCCATTGGCTGCCTTTGGCGGCTTCTGGCTCATGAAGAATGATACCCCTTATTTTTCCTTGACTCTTCCTACCTCAAAAAGAGGTTCTCCATTACAGATGGGAGGAGTATTGATGATGTAAAGAAGGATGCCGCTGAACGGAGCCCGGAGCTCATCCACCACATTCCCAAAATAATCCGTGATATAGCCCACCTTCTCCCCCTGAGTCACATAATAACCCATCTTGGTCAGCGGATAAAAAAGACCGTCCATCTTGGAGTAGACGACTTCATAGCGGTCAATCCAGACGGGATCGGTCACGAACTCCGGCTCTCCTTCTATCATCTTAAAAAGCTTCATGACAGAAAGAATGCCGTGGATGTTTCGAGCAACGTCTTCTTCGTCAGTCCCACCCAGATATCCGGACTCTGTGGTGATGGCGGGTTTTGTATGCAGGATGGCTGTGTTCCCCAGATATTTGGATGCGCTGAGGTCCTGAGTGCGTGTATCATCGATGATGATGTGCTTTATCCCGAAAGCAAGCACCATATCCCTGCTGATCTCGTTCGTCTTCTCATCCCCGCTCACCATCCAGTAACAGTACGGGATGAGAGCTTCGTTCCCGTCCCCGCAGTGAAGGTCGATCAGGAAATCACATTTCTTGACAACCTCTTCTGTCAGTACATAGGCGATCCTCTGGCTGAGCGTCCCTTCCGGAGTTCCGGGAAAGACCCGGTTTAAATTTTTCCAGTCATGAGGATTGTAATAGATGATCCTCTTCTGAAAGGCAGGTATATTGGCGATATGGACCATGACCACAGTGCCGGATAAGGAACGAGGGTCGATCATTCTTTTCAACCGATAGAGGGCCAGGATGGGAGGGTACTCGTAGCCGTGCACACCGGCCACCAGGGCCAGGACTTTTCCTTGTTGGGAACCATTGATAACGGTTACCGGGATGAAGCTTTTAATTCCTTCTTTCTCCGGGACAGACAGGTATCCGGATTTCGCCTCTCCCGGTGCAACCTTCAATCCTCCGATCTGAAAGGGTTTATTTTTTTCTGAGGCTAGAGAAAATAAAGCCAAGCTCAAGACCAATAAAAGACCCAGGCATGCTTTCCCTGATTTTTTAAGAGACATTCTTACTCGACCTCCTTTTGTATCAATTCAGTTGTTTTTACTCTATCCTACCGTAACGCTTATAAAAAGGAAACCGGCAACTTCACTAAGCACAGATACTCTATAGGTTTCACCTTCAAGTTGAACGCTGAGATCATTCCAGAATCCATGTTTTTATCAGGGATTCGGAAATTCTCGGCCTGATTTCTTTTTGCGTTTTTTTTTATTGCGTCTTGATAATTGATTTGTTATAATGCGCCTCTGATTCAATCCCGACAATCTTAACGAGCAGGAGGTCATCCTATGGGAAAATTCCTGGCTATACTGATAGGAATAATCGCCATGGCTGGAGGAGTTTACCTGGCCATATTTGTTTGGTGGCGTGAATTCTATGAGCTTATCTTTGGAGCTATCCCGCCTCTTCTCTTCTTCATCGGTCTCATCGCCTTTATTGCCGGTATTAGCAGTATCAAGGATGCCATAAGGACTAAAAAACTGGAAACAGAAGCAGAGGAAGAGACAGAGGAAGAAAAAAAAGAATAATCATCCGAATTCAGTCCAATCCAGCTCGCGGGGCAACCCTTCCCTTCTCTGTATTGTTTTCATAATTCTCTTTCTTTTCTCTTATCTTTTTGCCTGACCAGAACACCAGCAAAATACAGAAGCAACTCTATTTCCATGACAGTTGATAATAAAGGTGCAATTTGTTTTAGCGCCTATTCCCCTCTATCCAAAGAAAGACTCATTCCCTCCTCCACTATGGGTAATATGGGGCCGATCCCTGGGGGGATACTCTTTTTCCGCTGTATAAAAAAATGTATAAAAAGGTGTCCTCGTGCGTGTCCTCTCTTAGCATTACCCAGAATTCACGGAACTTGACAAATTTATTGTAATTTCGTATATTGTAATTGAATTACAAATTACAGGAGATGTGAACAATGACAGAGAAAAAGGCTCAGCAGGAAAAACAATCACAGCAAAAAACAAAGAAAACCCAGAGTACTCTCGATGAATTGGGCTCTCAAGTGGAAAAATTTGCAGTCAAGACGGCAGAGTCCATCAGAAAAGTCATCGATAAGGCTTTGGCCTCCAGAAACACGGTGCTCACCATCCGGGTCAATGAAGACAGCGATAAGAAACTCAGAATGCTTGTCGATGCAGGATTGTTCAAGAGTCGATCTGAAAGCGCGGCATTTCTAATCCAGGAAGGGATAAAGAGCCAGGAACCTCTTTTCACCAAAATATCAAGCCAGTTAATCCGAATAGATAAAATCAGAGATGAGCTCAAACACATCATCTCAAAAGAGATGCAGCCGATAGAGAGCACTCCCAAGAAAAGCACTCCCAAAAAATAACTTAAAAATGAATTTTCAAAATTCCAGCTGACTTGGAGCATTAAGTCAGATTTACTCTCATTCATCAACTTGCTCTTTTTTAATCCGCACAGTTTCATTTCCATCATTAATGCCAGCATGGCGTCAAATATCACATAAGCCAAGAATATTTTATTGAATATCAAGAAATTATAACAACTCAGGCATCCGCTATCCAGGCTGGAACTTTATTGACTATTCCTTTCCGAATATATATCTTATAGCCATCAAAGGGAATCAATGGCATGAAGTGCCCCAAATGTCATTCTGAAAACACCGAAGGCTCCAGGTTCTGCAGCTCCTGTGCCGCGCCGCTCACAGGTGCGGAAGATGCCCAACCTTCCTTCACCAAGACCATTGAAACACCCCAAGAAGAACTCACCCGGGGAAGTCTATTCGCTGACCGCTACGAGATCATCGAGGAACTGGGCAGAGGAGGGATGGGTACGGTATACCGGGCTGAGGATAAAAAGGCCAAAGAAGAAATCGCCCTTAAACTGATCAAGCCCGAAATAGCCGCCCAAAAAAGGACAATTGAAAGATTCCGGAGTGAACTGACGACGGCCCGCAAAATAAGGCATAAGAATATCTGCGGGATGTATGACCTTGGTGAGGATCAGGGGACATACTATATCACCATGGAGTACGTTCCAGGAGAGGATTTGAAGAGCTTCATCCGGCGTTCCAAAAGACTGTCCGTTCCCAATGCTGTCTCCATTGCCAAACAGATAAGTGAAGGGCTAGCAGAGGCACATATTCAAGGTGTAATCCACCGGGACTTGAAGCCGTCCAACATCATGATCGACAAGGAGGGCAATGCCCGGATCATGGATTTCGGGATAGCCCGGACCTTGAAAGCCCGGGGAGTGACAGGGGCTGGAGTGGTGATCGGAACACCTGAATACATGCCACCCGAACAGGCAGAAGCCAAGGACGTGGACCAGCGTTCTGACATCTACTCGCTTGGGGTGATTATGTATGAGATGATAACCGGCCAGCTGCCCTTCGCAGGCGACACTGCTCTCAATATCGCCATAAAGCACAAGACTGAAATCCCCGCAGACCCGAATACATACAATGCTCAGATCCCTGATGACCTGAGCCGCCTTATCCTGAGGTGCCTTGAAAAGGATAAGGACAAACGGTATCAGAATGCCCAGGAATTACGGTCAGCACTTGATCACATCGAAAAAGGCATCCCCACTGCAATCAAGAGAAAAGCGGAGAGAACACCTCTGACATCAAAAGAGATAACCGTCACCTTTTCACTGAAAAAGCTTCTGGTACCGGCGCTGGCCATAGCTGCCTTGATCGTAATAGCGATCATGGTCTGGCAGTTTCTTTCCAAGAAAGAAGCTTTGCCTCCTGAATCTGTCCAGACTTCCCTGGCCGTCCTCCCTTTTGAAGATTTAAGTTCCAATAAAGACCAGGCCTTCTTGTGTGACGGTTTTTCTGAATCCCTGATCAATGCTTTGACCAAGATCAGGGACTTACGGGTCCCAGCCAGAACCTCCTCCTTCTCATTCAAAGGCAAAGACCAGATCGTGCAGGAGATAGGTGAAAAATTGAATGTAAAAGCAGTGCTCGAAGGGAGTGTTCAGAGAGCCGGGGATACATTGAGGATCACCGTCAAACTGGTCAACGTTGCAGACGAATCTGTTCAATGGTCGGAGCAGTATAATCGGAAGCTTGATGACGTCTTCACGATCCAAGATGAAATTACGCTCAACGTTGTAGAAGCACTGAAGGTCAAGCTTACCGGAGGAGAAAGAGAGCAGCTTACCAAGCGCAATACGACCAACGCTGAAGCCTATCAATTGTATTTGCAGGGCCGACATTTCCGTTGGATAGAGAATAAACCGAATCTTTTAAAAGCCAAAGATTACTTCGAACAGGCCATTGAAAAAGATCCCAATTATTCTTTCGCGCATGCAGGATTGGCAGATACCTATATGCTGTTGGGACTGTATGCGATGATGCCGAGAGGCGAGGCGGCCCAGCAAGCCAAAAACGCAGCCCAGAGAGCCCTTGAGCTGGATGAGAATTCATCTGAAGCACATGCATCCCTGGGTGTTATTCTCGAAGTGTTTGACTGGGATTGGAAAGGAGCCGAACGGAAGTTTCGGCACGCAATAGATATGAATCCCAATCACTTTGATGCTCACTATGAATATGGATTGCTTTTATGCCGATTAAAAAGACTGGACGAAGCTCAAGCTGAACTCGAAAAATCTCTGCAGATCGACCCGCTATCGGCCCGTGGCTATGATTTTCTTGGAATAATATATCGACTCAAAGGAGACCTGAAAAAAGCGGAAGAACAGTACAAAAAGAGGGATGAGTTAGATCCTCCACTGCCTCCGGCAGAAAGCGCTGTTGAGAGGGCCCAGGAATTGATCGACAGGGATGGAAGGCTGCCACAGCGTTTGATACAGCTTGCCAGAGCCTATATGCAATCCGGGCAAGAGGCCGAGGCATATGAGCTCATCGATGAACTAGAGCAAATGTATGAAGAGAGCGATACCGTGAACATCGCCTATTATTTAACACAGTGCTATGTCTATCTCAACGATAAGGATCAGGCGCTCCAGTGGCTGGAGAGAGCTTATGAGAGGCGCGATCCTCTTCTTATAGCCATAAACACATCGGCATTACTGGATCCGATACGCCAGGAGCCAAGATTCAAGTCGATCCAGACGAAGATGGGCCTAGAAAAGTAGATCAGATAATCTGCTATGAACGGAGCAGTTATCAAATTAGCGCTGTCTTTTATTTTTTTATCTTCATTCAACGCATATCTTCTCCTGGCTCAGGAATCTCCCTTCCCCAGCTCTGAAGAGCGAGCACGTTTAAAGATAGGGGAACATGTCTTAAAACTAGGCGAGTTTGCTAATTATAAAGCGGATTTTGGGATCATTCTCGTCCCTGAGAATAGAAATAATCCTGATTCAAAAACGATCGAGCTTGCTTTTATAAGAATCCATGCTTTAGAGGATCGCTCCTCCGAACCTCTGTTTCTCCTTAACGGCGGTCCGGGCAAGAGCAACATCAGAGGTATACTCCCATCCGTTTTCTTCAAACATAATGACCTGGTTATTGTGGGCTATCGCGGTATCGATTCCTCTGTCAAGCTGAAGTGTCCAGAAGTAGATAAGGCATTTGTCACGGAAAATCCTCTTTCACCGCCAAGTATTATGCGCATCCGGAAAATAATCAGAAACAGCTATGATTGGTATGTAAAAGATGGTGTCGACATCAACGGTTACACTGTATCAGAAACCGTTGATGACATAGAAGCCGTTCGTAAAGCGCTTGGTAATGACAGCATAAACCTCTTTTCAAGCAGTTACGGGACGATTCTAGCCTATGTGTACTGCCTTAAATATCCCCAAAACACTCGACGGAATATGATGGTAGGAGCAAGCAACATTTCGCATCACCTGGTGAGCGAGCCTGAAGCTATAGATAAGGTGCTTCGCCATTACAACAAGTTATGGAAAGGCGATCCCCAGGCCTCAAGGCGGACACCTGACATATTAAAAACCATCCAAAACGTTTTGAAAACCTTGCCTCGCGATTGGAAGCATATCAAAGTCGATCCTGACAAGATAAAGATATGCACTTATTGGCTGCTCTATGAAACAGAGACAGCGGCAATGATTTTTGATGCCTATGTCGCTGCCGAAAAGGGAGACTACAGCGGCCTTGCCTTTCTTTCCCACAGTTATGAGGATGAGGTGGGATCGAGAGAGTTCTGGTGCGAGTATTTCTCGAAAGCACTGAGCTGTGGCCTTGACACCTCCCGAAATTTAGTAGAGGAGATGGAACCTCCAGGAACAATCATAGGTTCACCGTCAGCAAAACTGTTTTTAGGAGCAGCATCTCAAGGCGGGTGGCCCATTAAACCGATTCCTGAGAAATATCGTAAAATGGATAATTGTGAGGTTGAGACCCTTGTCTTGATGGGTAATTTAGATCCCTCGAGCCCACCTGAATATATTCAGGAGATTATGCCCTATTTCAAAAAGGGACGGCTCATCATTCTATGTGATATGGGACACATGGATCCCTGCAATCTCCAGCCGGAAGCGTTCAATCATCTTGGAGAAAGATACTATTCAAAGGGAACCGTTGATACGTCGAAGTATGTCTATAATAAAATTAATTTTAAACCTGAAAAAACATATCTCGATTATGCCCAGGAATTAATAATAAAAAAAAAGAAATAATCTTTAGGCAATAAAATAATTTTCCAATTAAATCAATTTTATTAAAATCCATATGTCAGCCGCTAATCCTATTTCACGAAATTAAGTAATTAGGCGACATTTTTATCCTTCCCTGGATTAAATTAGAAAGATGTGTTCGTTCAGATAGATCAGCGACACACAGAAATTAAGACAACGATGTTAGAATCTGTGTCACAATAAGCAGAGGACCTGCAAGCAAGTATTGGTTGATTGACCAAGTCAGTAATTGTATGTTAGGTTTATCCGTGGAACAGGTGAAAAAGAAATTTTGTGTTCGGAAAGTCCTAAGATGACCGGAAAAAAATTCATGAACACAGTCGCAAATGGGAAAGAGGACATTCTCCAGATTTTTCTGAACATACTTAAAAGAACTAAAACAGTTTATTGTATAGTCGGGGGGCTTGCTGTAAATGCTTTTGTCGAACCCGTTGTCAGCCTTGATCTTGATGTTGTAATAGAGACTAAGGATATTGATAAGGTTAGCAAAGAAATCGTTGACAAAGGATTCAAGGTCGAAAGGTTTGAGCACAGCCTGAATTTAACCAGTTCTAAGTCAGACTTAAGAATACAGATTCAAACCGATTCTCGTTATCAACAATTTTTATCCCGTGCTTCTTCGAAAGAAGTGCTGGGATATAAGATGAATGTCGCCTCTGTTGAGGATGTTTTACAGGGAAAGGTTTGGGCTTATTTAGACGAGAAGCGCCGTATGAGCAAGCGACAGAAAGATCTGGCCGATATCATCCGTCTGACCGAAGCATATCCCTCACTTGAGCGTCTTATTCCGTCCATCATTCTTGAAAAATTAAAATAATTGAAATAACTGCAGACTATTTCAATTATTGCTGCCATGAAGAAACACAAAGAGAAACTTCCTCTCTTTCCTGTTCCCTTGCCTAACTCAGGAAAGCTGTGATAATATTTTTTAAGTGGCAGTTTTCAAACTTTTTGTCCTTCCCTTGCTCATCACCCTTCTCTCCACGACCACCCAGGATATAGAAAAAGCATTCCTCCAGAACAATCCCAAAACTCTCTATTCGCTCTTTTCCGCTGAAAGCGGGATCAATATCTCCCTGCCCGAGCCCATTTCTTTCTCGGACCAGCTCTCCCGTCAACAGGCCTATTTTCTGTTTAAAAAGATATTCTCTTCCTACACGACTTTTGAATTCTTCTCAGAAAGCGAGATCCCTCCTGACATTGAAGATGAAAGTTTTATCTTCAGAGCAAGATGGTCCTTCAGAGACAATAAGAACAACAACCAGCATGTCCTTCATATATTCCTTTTTCTGCTCAATGAAACAGGACTCGACGACCGGGCATCCCCTTCTCTCTCAGGACGAGAAGGAAGAAATCCCAAGAATGCCTGGAAAATCATAGAGATCAAGGCGGAAAAAATTTGAAGCTTTTTAAAATAACCCGGAGGAATGAAGTATTTCTCTACGGATTTCTTGCGGGCATCATACTCTCCGCCGTCTTTTTTATTCTCTCTTTTCTCCTTCCCACTTTGACCTCAACGAAATATTACCAGAGAAGCCTGAATCAGATGAGGGATCAAGCCAAAACCATCAAAAAAGAGTTCTCAAACTTGATCAGCCACCTGAGCCAGAAGCAGAAGCTTATCCTGAATTCTCCTTTTCCTTCAGATGAAAGCGAGATTTTCAACCTGCTCAAAAAGCTCGATCTCGATCCTGAGACCGAAGGCGTCGGCTATTACGCCGATGGCCAGCTCACTCTGTGGCTGGGGAATATCCTGGACTTTGGGGCGATGATCTACACCGAGGGCGAAGACACCAAGCCTCTCCAGAAAAAATCATCTTTCCTCGTCAGACACAAGTCCTCCGTCTATCTCGTTGTCTTGCAGGAAATCAGCGATGCCGAACATGTCATTTTTTACAGGATACTGGCTTTCATCCCCGAATTTAAAACACCCTATCTCGAAGAATATCATTTCTTAAGCCCCAGGCTGCTGAACAACTGTACGATCGAGTACTCAGACTTTCGAGAAGATGTTTCCGGGTTTGAAAAACTCTTCTCCAGACATGAGGACGAATACTTCGGACAAACAGGACCGCGGAGAGAGATCCGCAACCTCCTTTTTCCCTTGAGGAATGAAGCAAAAAAAATCGTGGCCACTGTCAGTCTCAATCCGCTGTCCCTTCAAGCCAAGGTCTCAAGGCAGAAGGAAAACCTTCTTCTCGTGTTCTATTTGCTCCTCGGAGTTTCCCTGCTCTGTCTTCTCATCCATTGCCTGAAATCTCCTGCATTCTATAAAGAAAAGAAACCTCTGCCTGGAATGCTGGTCATCCTGATTCTCATCGGGTTGAGATTCGTCTTTTTTCCGTTGAGCAACCTGGAAAAAATCCAATCCCTTTCGTTTTTTTCCCCCTCTTCGGCAGGATTCTTCTCTGTCTGGACCTTCACCAGATCTCCCGCAGATATCTTTCTCTCTTCGTTCTTCCTCTTTTTGATCGCAGGCTGTCTGGCCATCTATTCGAGAGGTCTTTTTGGCGATAAATCCAGAGCATTTTCCCTCTATCGCTTGCCTCTCGTCCTGATTTCCATCTGTGTATCTTTGTTATTCATTTTTATGTTTCAAGAATTTCTTTTCCGCCTGGTCACCAATTCCAACATAAACCTGCTCGATTTCACGCTTGATCCTTCCTTCTTTCTTCTCCATCTCAGCATTTTCTTCCTGTTCTGCGTCACCATTTTTGCCGTTTTGACCGGGCTGCGAATCGCCTCTCTTTCCAGCCCGAAAATCTTTCTGCCCGCAATTGTTCTCATCCTGGCTTTCGCTGTTTACACTTCCCTGTTCAAAGGAAGATATCCTTCTTTGCTTCTCGCCCTCCAAGGAGTGATCCTGGCCATGGTTCTGATCATGACTTTTTCCCCCCAGCTTCTGAAAAGAAAAAGAGCCATCCTCGCCGCCGTGTTTATCGGCACGCTGTTCATCTACGGATCCCTCCATGATTTCTCTTCGGAAAGGAACCAGGCTCTCCTTCAAAAGACACTCCGGAATGTCATAGAATCCCAGGAATCCTGGGGTTTCTTCATCCTGAATCAATCATTTCCCGAGATGGACAAAAGGAGTGAAGACGTCACGTCCTTCCTGAGCAGCTTTCAACCTCCTGACTTCGCTCACTCTCTATGGAAAAGGACTCTTCCGGCCAAGTTCAACTGGTATTCAAGCCTGGAGATAGTGAATCCCAAAGGAGAATTCCTCTCGCGGTTTTCTCTGAATGTCCCTGAACTCTATAGAGTTGATTTTAACCTTCCGCTCAACGCGACATGGTCAATCTCCTACTTAAGCATCCCCATAATTGGCGAAGAGAGAGATTTTCTGCTCGGGTACAGGGACTGGTTCGACGGCGAAAATCACCTGGGCCGGACAGTACTCTACCTATCCATTGACTACGACATGCTCCCTTTTCTCTATTCAGCCAATCCATATTTCGAACTTCTCAGGGTTACGTCCATCCCTTCCCTGAACCGGCTCGAACTCGGATTTGCCATCTTCGATCCCGACGGCAGGCTGCTTTTCAACCCGAACAACATCTCTTCAGGCATCCCTCCTGCAGTCCTGGAGAAAATTGATTCTGAAGATTCTCTCTGGTCGACTTTCAGCGATAAGAGGAAAGAATTCCTCTCTTTCTATTTCAAAAAAAACGGCAAAATATACTCTCTTTTCCTGACGAATAAGAACCTCTTCAATTATTGTACGGAATTTCTCAGACTTTTCTTTTTCTACCTGGCCATATCTCTTTTGCTGGTCATCATCCTCGCTCTCGCCAGCGGGCACCGGATCAAAAGTCCATTCTGGTCA
>JGI2173J19968_10000812_pt1 | contig 12238 bp, 11 predicted proteins | sample DeeMarSWOR136_30_FD_19968 | JGI IMG/M metagenome (IMG submission 19968) | reverse complement strand
TCGACGAGGTGGGGAAAACAAAGAAGCCAGTGTTGCTCAAACGTGGCTTGTCGTCCAGCATACAAGAATGGTTACTGGCCGCTGAGTATGTCATGGCCCAAGGGAACGAGCAGGTTATTCTTTGCGAACGGGGTATCAGAACTTTCGAAACCTACACACGTAATACCATGGACTTAAGTGCCATACCAATTATTGAAAAAATCAGCCATTTACCCATTATCGCCGACCCCAGTCACGCCACAGGTAAATGGTATCTAGTATCCCCGCTGGCATTGGCAGCAGTAGCTGCCGGGGCAGACGGACTTCTCATAGAAGTCCATCCCAATCCCGACCTGGCGCTTGCCGATGGTCCTCAATCGCTCACCTTTGACAACTTTCGCCTCTTAATGTCCCAATTACTACCCATAGCCCAAGCTAGGAATAGGAAGCTAGCTACTTCAAGCGCAATGACCAAACCCTGAGACCATGGAAATCGAGCAAGAACTAGCCAATATAACTCCCCAAGGGGAAACACTCCTTACCATAGGTGTATTTGATGGCGTCCATGCCGGACACCGCTACCTGCTGGAAAAATTTCAGCAACGGGCAGCGGAGAAAAACTTGCTTAGCGGAGTAGTTACCTTTAATCCTCATCCCCAATCAGTATTACATCCGCATAATCAACTACCCTGGCTTAGCAGCCTGGAGGACAGGATCAGGGCTTTTCAAGAGCTAGGCATAAACACAGTCGCAGTGCTCACTTTCACTCCCAAGGTAGCCCAGCTAAGTGCCCGGGAGTTTTTGTCCTTAGTTAAGAAACAGCTCAGGATGCGCGGCATTATGGTAGGGCCTGACTTCGCTTTAGGACGAGGCGGGGAAGGCAATATCAACCTACTCCGCTCACTAGGACGTGAAATGGAGTTCAGCGTGGAAGTTATCCCTCCCTTTAGAATCAACGGCGAGGTAGTGAGCAGCACTCTCATCCGCCAAGCATTAGCCCAGGGCGATATGAGAAAGGTAGAAAGGTTAATGGGGCGCTATTTCTACCTGGGAAGCAAAGTCATCACATCCGACAAACGCGGACGAGTTTTGGGATTTCCCACCGCTAACTTGGATATAAAGCCACAACAAGCATTACCAGGCAACGGCATCTATGCTACTATCGCTCAGGTAGATGGCAAGCAGTTCCCTTCAGCAACTAATATTGGCATTCGCCCCACCTTTGGGGAAGGGGAAAAAACGGTGGAAACCCACCTCCTAAACTACAAAGGTGATTTGTATGACAAAGACATGAGGTTAGAATTTGTGCAAAAATTAAGGGATGAGCAACGCTTTCCCTCTTCCGAAGAGCTAAAGGCACAAATCGAAAAAGATGTTCGAGAGGTAGAAGCAATTTTAGCTAAAGATTTAAAATGACTGATACAAGGTTTGCCACCATATTAAAACGAGGAGTGGCTGAAATTATAACAGAGGCGGACCTACTAAGACTGCTGAACTCGGGGGGAATCCTGACTCTGAAGCAAGGCTTCGACCCCAGTGCTCCTGACATTCACCTGGGACATGTGGTGGGCTTGAGAAAGCTGCGCCAATTCCAAGAGATAGGACATAAAGTTACTCTTATAGTCGGCGACTGGACAGCCAGAATTGGCGACCCAAGCGGTCAGTCAACTACTCGCCCTATGCTCTCCCCCCATGAAATAGAGCGCAATGCTCAAACTTACATGGAACAATTTTTCAAGGTGGTAGATAAAGATAAAACAGAGCTAAGATGGCAAAGCGAATGGTTTTCCCAATTCACTTTGGATGAAGTAATTAAGCTTACCAGCAAATTTACAATAGCCCAACTCCTAGCCAGAGAGGATTTCAACAAGAGGTATGGTTCTGGCAACCCCATATCTCTGACTGAGATGCTTTATCCTTTGCTTCAGGGCTATGATTCAGTAGCTATCAAAGCCGATGTTGAATTCGGAGGCATTGACCAGAAATTCAACTGCCTTGTGGGCAGAGAGCTACAGCAGAGCATGGGGCAGCCTCCCCAGCAAGTTTTCCTTGTCCCCCTTTTGGTTGGTACTAATGGTCATCAGAAGATGAGCAAGAGCCTAAATAACCACATAGGCATTGCTGAGCTTCCCCGGGAAATATACGGCAAGGTGATGTCTATCCCCGACCTTCTTATTGTGGATTATTTTGAGCTGGTGACCGACGTTCCTGAAGAAGAAATCACTGAGTTCAAGGAGCAATTGAAAACTCACTCGGTTAACCCCATGAACCTTAAAAAACGATTGGCCCATGAAATTGTCAGGCAGTTCCACAGTAACAAAGCAGCAGATGAGGCAGAGGAGCACTTCCAAGAGCAGTTTCAGAAGCGAGAACTTCACAAAATAGAAGCGGGAGTTAGTATTGGTATCAAAGCTAGCGCTGAAGTGATCTGCCGTAGGAACATGCCGAAATGGCTTGTGGATAACAAATTTACGAATAGCATGAGCGAAGCTAAAAGGTTACTTGCCCAGGGTGCTGTTCAGATAATCCAAGCAGATGGAACCAGACAGGTAGTCAGAGACGAAGATGTTGAAATTAAACCTGGTGATAAAATTAAAGTCGGTAAGCTCCGCTTTGCTAAAATCGTCGATGCTGATGAAGAAAAAGCTTAATGAGGAGGTAAAAATGCAGCTACGTATTCCGGGGCCAACACCTTGCCCGCCGCAATCCCTTCAAGCAATGGGGCGACAAATGATAAACCATCGGGGGGGAGAATTTGCCAAAATTCTCAATTCAACAACAGAGAAACTAAAACAGGCATTTCAGACCAAAGGAGACGTTTTCCTGCTTACCGGTTCAGGCACCGGTGGCATGGAAGCAGCTATTGTCAATATCCTGTCGCCGGGCGATAAGGTCTTATCCATCTCCAACGGAGCCTTCGGTGAGCGCTTTGCCGATATCGCCGAAGCATATGGCGCCGAAGTAATCCGCCTTAATTTCGAATGGGGGAAAGCAGTCGACCTTGATGCAGTAGAAAAGACACTGAAAGCAGATGGCGATATTAAGGCAGTCCTGGCAACTCACAATGAAACATCCACAGGTATGACTAACAGGCTCGGTGATATAAGCGCCGTGGTCAAGAAATTCGATAAACTTCTCTTGGTTGATGCTATCTCAAGCCTGGGCTGCATCAAATTGCCTACCGATGACTGGCATTGTGATATAGTTGTCACTGGTTCCCAAAAAGGATGGATGGTGCCTCCCGGACTAGCCATGGTTAGTGTAAGTGAAAAGGCCTGGCAGGCTCATGCCCAAGCGAAAATGCCACGCTATTATTGGGATTTTTCCAAAGCCAAAGATTTTCTCCAGAAAGGGCAAACTCCCTGGACACCAGCTGTCTCCATCTTCTACGCTCTAAATACCACTCTGGATTTAATGCTAAACGAGGGACTAAACAACATATTCGCCAGGCATGCTCGAATAGCCCAAATAGCGAGAAATGGAGTCAAATCGCTGGGATTCTCCCTTTTCCCTGAAGAAGATTATGCCTCCAACACTGTGACGGCGGTGAAAGCCACTGACAATATTGACATCCCCAAATTAATTCAGGTGCTCAGGGAGGAGCATGATGTAGTCATTGCCGGAGGTCAAAGGAAATTAGCAGGTAAGATCTTCCGCATTGGCCATCTCGGCTACGTGGAGGATGATGATATCAAGTCGGTACTGGAGGCGCTAAACAAAGCCCTACCCCAAGCGAAGAAGGACTAACCAAAAGATGAAAATTTTAGTCGCTGACCCAATTGCTGAAGAAGGTATACAATCCTTGCGTAGCTACGCTCAAGTAGATATCCAGACCAAGCTGGAACCTGAGCAACTCAAGGCCATAATCGGCGATTACGATGCTTTGATTGTGCGCAGCCAAACCAAAGTGAGGGCAGAGGTTATTGAATCGGGGAAGAAACTCAAGGTGATTGGCAGAGCCGGAGTGGGCACAGATAATATCGATGTCGATGCCGCTACCAAGAAGGGCATTGTGGTGGTTAACGCCCCCACAGGCAATACTGTGGCTGCTGCAGAACACACCGTCGCCCTCATGCTTGCCCTGGCACGTAACGTACCACAAGCAAATAGCCGCCTTAAATCAGGTAAATGGCAAAGAGAGGAAATGGTTGGCACGGAACTCAGAAATAAAACACTGGGCATCATCGGTCTAGGTAATGTCGGCTCTGAAGTAACCAACCGGGCCCAGGCCTTTGAGATGCGCGTGGTCGCCCATGACCCCTTTGTCTCTAAAGACTATGCCCGTAATCTCAAAGTAGACCTGGTGTCCCTGGACCAACTCCTCAAAGAGGCTGATTTTATCACTCTCCACGTGCCTCTGACAGCAGCTACCAAGAAACTAATTGGAAGTAAGGAGTTGGCAAAATTAAAGCCAACAGCTCGGATTATCAATTGTGCCCGGGGCGGATTGATTGACGAGGAAGCAGTAGTCAAAGCAATTAAAACTGGGAAGATAGCTGGCGCCGCCTTTGACGTCTTTACCAATGAGCCAGTAACAGATAGTCCTCTATTCAAAGAAGACAAGATAATTGTTACCCCTCATCTGGGCGCTTCTACAGTTGAAGCGCAGACTAGCATCGCCCAAGACATCGCTGAAGAAGTCATGGCTGTGCTTCAAGGACGATTTAGCAAATACGCTGTTAACGCTCCACATATAGCTCCTGAGATGGTACCATTTATGAGAGTAGCCGCAACTATCGGCAATCTTGCCAGCCAACTAATGGAGGGACAAATAAACTCAACACACATCAAGTATAGCGGCGGAGTAAGCAACTACGATTGCAACCCGATTAAGACGGCGCTCATCAGCGGTCTATTGCAACAAACAAGCGAGGAAAGAATCAATCTTGTCAATGTCGGTCTTATCACCGCCCAGCGTGGTTTGAAGATCAGCGAAGAAAAAGAGGCGACCTGTCACAATTACTCCAACTTGCTCACACTAGAGGTCAATACCAATGTAGGAACCACTACAATATCGGGCACAGTTAGAGATAGCGAGATCCACATTGTCCAGGTTAATGACTTCTGGATGGATATCGTGCCCACTGGGGGATATTTCCTTTTCTGCGACCATCTCGACCAACCTGGGCTTGTCGGCACCATCGGTAATATAACCGGCAAAGCCGATATTAATATCAGTTCCATGCACTTATCCAGACTCCAGCCCCGGGGAAAAGCCCTCATGATTTTAGCTCTCGACGAACCACTGGGTGAAGAGCAGCTCCAGGAGATACGTGCTCTTCCTGGTATTTACAGTGCGAAAGCAGTAAAGCTATAGATAGTCCTTTTCCAAACCCCCAGTCAGTCCAGAGGATTAATAACTAAACCAGCGGGGAGCTTAGGGTAAAAATAGGTTGATTTGCTTGGCATCCTGTCTTGAGCATCGGCAACAGCTTTTACCATTTCCGGCTTCGGAGGATTCAACAGGAAAGCCAATTGATATTTCCTTTCCTTTATCTGCTGGTAGGCTTCTTTCAAGTCTACGGTATAAGCGACGTCCTCTTTCGAAGTGAGACCCAACATCTTATCCAAAATAATATGATTAAGAATGCTAACGTCAAACTCCCGGTAAGCTTGGGACCTGTTACCAGGCATCATGGCCTCAAGGGAAATATCTTGACGCCGCTCCAACACGACCAATGAGCCAGGCTGCAAACCCAAGATTCCTAAACAGCTATCCTCTGGCAGTTGACAGTCACCAGCTTTTGAGGGGACAAACTCAAGGACAAAGAAGTTCCTAAGTTGGTCTCCCAGCCCCACCAAGATCGAAGGTGCTATACCACGCACCAATCTGTGCAGAGGTAGAACAACAAGTCCAGGGTCAGAAAAGTCCACTAGCTCCATCATCACATACTGAAAGGCTTTCTTACCAGTTAGAGATTGCTCCTGTGCTCTTTCTTGCTGGTAAGTCAACGCTGTTTCATAGCGGTGATGACCATCAGCAATGTAAAGGGGCTGAGAGGATAGAAACTGACTTATCTCGCTCTTGATTTCGGGGTCAGTTATCGCCCATAGAGTATGAGCTTCTCCACCTTCATCCTGACTCCCTCCTGTCGAGAGAGAGAGAACTGATGTCTCAATCATGGGCTTAGCTCGGGATGCCTCAGATAATATCGAGGCAATTTTTCGCTCAGAATCCTGGTAAAGAGAAAGTAATGGGCTGAAGTTAGCCCGGCAAGCTTGTATCAACTGCAAACGGTCGCCTTTAGCTTTGGGAAAGGTTTCTTCGTGAGGATATATGCCGTTGCCCCAGGGCTCAAGCTTGACACGAGCTATTAGTCCACGCCTTACCTTCTTTTCGCCTGAATACTCAAAACGATGGTCATGCAAATAGAAACTGGATACGCTGTCAAGCTTAAGCACTCCGTGCTTCAGCCATTGTTGAAAGGTAATAGCTGCCTTCTGATAGCGCTCGGCTGTCGGCTCGGGGAATTCCAGGCGAATAGCGTTGTAACTATTTTCTTCGTAGTAAAGTTTTTGATGTTCAGGAGTGATAACATCGAAGGGAGGACAAAGAACCCGAGCTAAATCTCCAACTATTCTCTGGTTATAGCGTATACCTTGAAATGAAGAAACTTCCATACTAAAGAACGATGGCGGTGCTCTCTTACCGCCATCACGCCATAATTTAAAAACCCCGACCGCCTTCTAAACCTAGCCAGCAGCAAGCAATTCTGAAACTATCTCGCTGACTTCTTTGCCATCAGCTTTGCCTTTGAGTTGAGGCATAAGCTGAGACATGACTTTGCCTTTGTCGCCCGGTCCCTTAGCTCCAACTGCATCAACCACTTGCCGTGCCGCTGCCATGATCTCCGCCCGACTCATTTGCTCAGGAAGATAGCTCATAAGAACAGCCAGTTCTGCTTCTTCCTGCGCTACCAAATCGCTACGATTCCCTGCCTTAAATGCTTCGATGCTCTCCCGACGACGTTTTACTTCCTTGGTAATAACATCAAGGACTTTGTTATCGTCAGCGGGCTTTTGCTGCGCAATTTCAGCATTCTTTATTTCAGATAATAGTAACCTTAACGTAGCAACTTCTACTCTCTGCTGCCGCTTAAGCGCTCCCCTGAGAGCTTCCTGAATACTATCCTTCAGCGCCATCTCTGGGCTATCTAGAACTTTTCCGCCTTTTCGCTGCCGCTTTCTTTCTCCTCTCTTCACTGGGTTTTTCATAATGCTTGCGGCGGCGAACTTCAGCTAAAATGCGGTCTTGCTGCACCTGCCTATTAAATCTACGCAGCAGGGCCTCGAAACTCTCGCCTGAACCAAGCTTTACATCAGCCATATCAAAACAATGTATTTTACCCCGGTCACTCAAGTGTGTCAATCAGTGTGAAGATAATATTATGTTTGACAAATAGTAGTAAAAATGCTAAGAATATAGTATCTCGGTGAGATAGAGCATGGCAGAGGACATAGCATTAAAGGGGAAAAAACCCCGGCTTGATTCGGTAATTAGGTCTCTTGCAAAGAGGGGGTTCTTTCTTTTTGTGAAAGCCGTAGATAAATATGCTCCAGATAGGCTGCTGCTCTTTGGCCTCAATTTTTTGGATAAACGCGTCCCAAATAGATTGATTCCCTTCGCAATTAGGGTAGTCGAGAAATTAGTTTCCAATAGGCTGCGCTCTATTGTTATTGCTGCCGCTGATGAGTATGTCCCTGACGAGGTAGCAAACTCAAGGAAGGTCTGCACTGTTCTTGCTGGAGTAGGCAAGTACATCCCAGACGAGATAATTCCCCCGGAGTCCACAGAAAGGTGGGAAAATCTCAGAACAAAGTTCCATATTCCGAAATTGATATCGAGCAGGCAAAAGTGAGCCTGTGGAGTTGATATAGCTACTTTCGTCGTAGCTCCTCACGGTGTCGGTGAGGGAGAAGTAGGGTACTGAATGCAGTACAAAAAGGTATGTGTTGAGTCTTTTGGTTATGAACTTCCCAAGAATATCGTTACATCTTTGAGCCTGGAAGAAAGACTAGCCCCGATATACGACAAATTGAATCTCCGCTATGGACGCCTGGAAATGATGACCGGGATTCGTGAACGGCGATTCTGGGATGATGATATAACGCCGAGTCACGCTGGTATAAAAGCGGCAGAAAAAGCCATTAGCAATTCTGGAGTCAACAAAGAGGATATCGGATGCCTACTCCATACCTCGGTATCCCGCGATTTTCTGGAGCCAGCGACAGCTACCGTGGTCCATGACTATTTGGGCCTTCCTCCCACAGCTACCATTTTCGACATCTCCAATGCCTGCCTTGGTTTCATCAACGGAATGGTAACTTTGGCCAATATGATTGAGTTGGGGCAGGTAAAAGCAGGAATTGTGGTTGGCTGTGAGAGCAGCAAACGAATTATTGATGCAGTAATCGATAAACTCTTGGAAGACCCAGACATCACCAAAGAAAAGGTCAAAATGGCCTTTGCCACTCTAACTTTGGGGTCAGGAGCAGCGGCAGCGGTGTTGACGCACTCCTCCTTATCGCGAGACGGGCATAAGCTTCTTGGTGGGGTAACGCGCGCAGCCTCACAGCACAATGATCTTTGCCGTATAAAAGACGATACCTGCTTCTTCGATCCAAGGATTTCGGCTGAAATGTACACAAACTCTACCGAGCTCCTCAAAAATGGGGCAAAATTGGCACCGGACACCTGGGAGGCTATAAAACAAGAACTTGAGTGGAAGAACCCCGACGTAGATAGGTTTTTTACCCATCAGGTTAGCGCCGTGCATAGTAAATTGTTGTTTGAGATCCTGGGACTAGATAAGGCAAAAGACTTTTCCACTGTAGAATATCTAGGAAACATTGGGTCGGTTTCACTGCCCATTACCATGGCTATCGGAATTGACGAGGGTTGCCTTAGCCCTGGTGATAAGGTTGCCATGCTGGGGATTGGCAGCGGCATAGTCTGCCTTGTGCTGGGTCTAGAATGGTAGAGAAAATGGCCCCAGCAACATGAGGTCAGAGAGATACTCCTTAGGGGCGATGCAACTAGATTTCTTCAAGCTGCTCTAATATATACATTTTTGATGGGAGTTATATCCCATGATGGCAAGGAAACCTAACGAAGCACGAATTGTAATTACCGGGGTTGGCTTAACGTCGCCAAACGGAAATAACCTGGCGGAATTTCGAGAAAGTCTACTTGCTGGCAAATCCGGGATACAAAAATTCAACGTCCGCTACATGGGTGAAGTATTGGCTGGTGTATGTCACTTCGACCCACTGAAGTATCAAAAAAAGAAGGAATTGCGTCTGGGAACGAGGGCCGGCTCTGTAGCTATTTACTGCACTCACGAGGCAATTGCTGATGCCAAATTAGACCTTGCCTGCCTTGATAAATCGAGGATTGGCATATATGTCGGGATTACTGAGCATGGTAACGTGGACACGGAAAAACAAATATACGAAATCAAGCAATTCGATTACGATACAACATTCGTGTCACACCATTACAACCCAAGAATAGTGGCCAACAATCCAGCCGGTGAAGTAACCTTGAATATGGGAATTACCGGACCACATTACACATTGGGGGCCGCTTGCGCTGGCGGTAACATTGGACTTATACAAGGCTTACAAATGTTGCTGCTGGGTGAAGTTGATTTAGCTCTAGCTGGCGGGGTTTCAGAGACTATTCATGCCTTTGGTGCTTTTGCCAGTTTTAGGAGTGAAGGTGCTCTGGCTTCTCATGCAGACCCTGAAAAGGCTTGCCGCCCCTTTGATAAGAACCGGAATGGCGTTGTCGTTTCAGAAGGAGGATGTATTTACCTTGTGGAAAGACTAGGCGATGCACTGAAACGAGGAGCCAAGATTTACGGTGAAATAGTGGGATATGCTGTCAACTCAGATGCTTTTGATTTCGTTCTTCCAAACGCACAAAGGCAAGCTGAGTGCATGAAACTTGCCCTCAATAAGGCTGGCATAACTGCGGGAGATATTGATATCATCAATACACATGCGACTGGAACTCGTGAAGGTGATGCCGCGGAGTGCCAGGCGATAAGAGAAGTCTTTGGTAACCATGCCAATGGATATATAAACAACACCAAGAGTTATATTGGTCATACAATGGGGGCAGCCGCCGCTCTAGAATTGGCGGGGAATTTGCCTTCCTTTGAAGACCACATCGTTCATCCGACGATCAATGTGGATCAACTAGATCCCGAATGTTCTTTTGAGAACCTAGTTATTAATAAGCCCATAAAGGTTGACAAGGTCAACTATATATTGAATAATTCCTTTGGAATGCTAGGTATCAATTCGGTCGTCATTATAAAAAGGTTTGAAGAATAAACCTGGAAACGCTATTTTCAAATAAACAAATGGGGGGTACATGACCAAGAAAGAAATTAAATCCGTCCTTATGGAAATTGTTGCCGAAATTATACCGGATGAGGATCTGACCAATCTTAAGGACGATATCCCAATACGAGAACAAGTCGAATTGGACTCAATGGATTTCTTAGACATCATTATGGAACTACGAAAACGCTACGGTATAGAAGTTCCTGAGGATGACTATATACATCTAGCCACGATAGATAGCTCTGTAGCTTATCTAGAGCCGCGGATGAGAGACCTTTAATCGGTAGTGTTAATAGGCCAGAAGCACAAATTTTTATCGTATTTTCCCCGAGGATTGAAGGTTCACGTTAGCTTTTGTTTTTAAAAAGAGCCGGACTATGGATTACGATGTTCTAATTATCGGTGCAGGCATGTCTGGCCTTGCTGCTGGCATTAGATTGGCCTACTACGATAAAAGGGTTTGCATCGTGGAAAAACATTATCGTGTTGGGGGGCTTAATTCCTTTTACAACCGTGGGGGACGTAAATTCGATGTTGGCCTTCATGCTATGACCAACTATGTTCCTAAGGGTGTTAAGTTAACGCCACTGCCAAAGCTGCTCCGGCAGCTCAAGTTAAAAGCTGAAGATTTTGCTCTTTGCCCACAACGGATGTCCGCAATTAAATTTCCCGATAAAACCCTCAAATTTAATAACGACCTCGACTTCTTTGTCCAGGAGGTGGTCGATAATTTTCCAGCGCAGGCTGACAATTTCCAAAGACTGCTTAAGACTATTTTCGAATATGATGAACTGAACTTGTATGCCAAACCAATTTCGGCTCGCGAAGTTGTGAGTTCTATTATTTCTGACCCGCTCCTTATCGATATGGTTTTTTGTCCGCTTATGTTTTACGGAAATGCTCAAGAAAATGATATAGAGTTCGGCCAGTTTGTCATTATGTTCAAGGGCATCTACTGTGAAGGTTTTGCCAGACCTCAAGCTGGGGTGCGTCAGATCCTTGACGTGCTGGTGAGAAAATACAGGGGTTGCGGCGGTGAATTAAAGATGAGGTGCGCGGTAAAAAGTCTTAAATGCGCCAACGGCAGGGTTGAATCAATCCTGCTCGAGAACGGTGAAGTTCTCACAGCCGACAAGATACTATCATCCGCTGGTTATGTTGAAACCATGAGACTCCTGTCTAACTATGATCCCACAGGGATAGAGGATAAAGCAGGGCAACTCTCCATGGTAGAGTTTATTACGGTGCTGGACAAGCAACCTGCTGAGATGGGACACGAAACAACCATCATCTTTTATAACAATTCAGATAGATTTGATTATCGAAAACCTGACAAGCTAGTCAACGTTTCTAGCGGTGTTATTTGCTGCCCCAATAATTTCCAATACGAAAATCCCCTGCCAGAGGGCATGATCAGAATAACTAACTTGGCTAACTTCGATCTCTGGAACAGATTGAATGAGGAAGAGTACAAAGCCCAAAAGGCTGCCTGGCTTGGAACCTCTCTCAATGAAGTGGTAAAACTCATACCTGATTTTCGTGATTCCATAGTTTTTACGGATGTCTTCACTCCCAAAACAATCCACAGATTCACTGGCCACATAAATGGCGCGGTCTATGGGACACCAAATAAGACCAAAATGGGGATAACTCATCTAGAAAATCTGTTTATTTGTGGCACCGACCAGGGATTCTTAGGAATTGTCGGAGCAATGCTTAGTGGTATCTCCATGGCAAATCTCCACGTTCTACGGAAGGGGTAAAAAAAGGAGATTTCATGAGCCAGGACTGGTTAAAAGATGTAAAGTCGGAATATGATGTCATCGTCATTGGAAGTGGACTGGCAGGATTGACATGTGCCAATATGTTGGCCAGAGGAGGATATTCAGTTTTGCTTCTTGAGCAA
>JGI2173J19968_10000804_pt1 | contig 12302 bp, 10 predicted proteins | sample DeeMarSWOR136_30_FD_19968 | JGI IMG/M metagenome (IMG submission 19968) | reverse complement strand
AAAACAGGCAATATCTTCAAAGCGGGAGAAGCAAACATTAAGGTGTTCAAGCAGTCGATAGGGCTCTAAACTGATTACAGTTATACTATTTTTTGACTAAACTAGGAATTCTTCGTAATACGGCGATACTGATAATCCAAGAAACGTATACGTCAATTGTTCCTTGAATAGTATTCCAAAATGCAATCTCTGCAACAAATGCTCCAAAACCTATAAGACCTAACGAATTTCCGATGAAACTTAGATACTGTGGGCTGGAGAACATGCCGATGATGGCTTCCGTCGACATATTAAAGAAAACGGGTATAGCAAAGTAAAAGTTGAAGAGCAGAGTAACCACAACTCTTAGAGCAATCGCCAAAATTCCCACTGCAACGTAAAGCCATTTACTTGTTAAAAACCGTTTTTTTCCACCAGTTTTCCATGCAAAAAACGCTGGGACAACAAACATCCAGATGCTGGCAACGGATTTCATGATAGCCCCGACCCAGCCTCCAGCGAAAGGACCGAGAAATCCAACGATTGGTACACTGATTAACAAAGACAAAATAGATGCTTTAAATCCGAAAAAAATCCAGCATAAGACCCAAGGAAGAGCTACCAAGTCTATCCGCATAAACCATGGGGTAATAAACAGCGGTGGTAGGATCTGCATAACTACTGAAAGCGCTGCTAACACGGCAGCACCTGCAATTTTGATTGTGGTTTTCTCTAGGCTCATACTTAAACACCTTTTGTTAGGAAAGGAGAGGATGATAGTTACAAGCTCTAACTATTTAAGAGTAGCTACTCAAAAACGCGTAAAGTTTTGTCTGGAAACATTTTAATTAAATGAATCCTAAGAAAAAGTGGAAGTAAAGTTATGTCTGAGACGCTCAAGATACCGCTTGATAATCTCAAAGAATGGTTGGAACAAGAAACCAGCACCATTATTGAACCGCTTAAGGCTGAAGGAACAGATAAACTCAACAATATTAGAGATAAACTAGGCGATTTAGAAGAAAATTGCGAAAAATTATTTGACGACAGCGAAAACGAGATGCTGAAAAGCAACCCTAAAACATACCGACGAGCAAGAGAAGCATATAGACTCGCTCGAAACATCTTAGATGCCATTGATGAAATCACTATTCCAGACAAAATTTCACAACAAAATCTTCAAACATTATCCGAAGATTTCAAAAGAATGCTCTCATCAATTGGACTGGAGAGAGCAAAACGTTACCCAAGAATTTCGCCGTATTTCATAATTGACCGCAGAAGACTTGACAGCGCATTAAGAAAAACCAGTGAGTCACTTGAAGAACTGCGCTCTTTCTTATCAAACGAATATGCAACAGTCAAGACCGTGGAAGACGTTTTCTCCAAGATCAACAAACTTCGCCAGTCAATAGACGAGTTAAGTACAGTTGAGGAGCGTAAGAAAAAAATAGAATTGAAAAGAGAGACCTTAGAGAAGAAGATAACTGAAAGTAAACAGGAAATTGCGTTGATTGAAGGAAAAGACGAAGCAGGCGAATTAGATCAAATAAACCAAAAAATCAAAGAGCTAGAAAACAAAGTAAAATATAACCTACGCCACCTTCAAAAACCATTTCTCAAATTTCAAACCTTAGCGCGAAAGCCAAGTTATTCTCTTCAGTTGGATGAATCAGAAAAGCTCAATGAATATTTGACCAAACCATTCATGGCTTTCGTAACCGAAGATGAAGGATGCCCGGTGCTCAAAAGAATCTTACAGAAGATGGAGGGTGCTATAGCTAAAGGAAAAATTAAGTTGAAAAGCAGCCGTTTGAGAAAGGCTCAAAAACAGATGAACGGCATCCTTCGAAATGACATTTTGATTCCTCTGCATAAAAGTTGCAAAGAAACTTTTTCTCAAAGGCAACAACTCCTTACTTCTGAAACCGTAGTCACACTCAAAAAAAAGTCAGCACATCTTCAGAACATTTTGAAAGAATTGCAAAAGCAGAGAGAACATGTGGATTCAAAGAACGCGTTTTTGAAGAATGAACATGAAAAAATTGTAGATAAGATTGAAAATCAGAAGAGAGATCTGGAAAACATCATCTTGGAAGTAACCAGCAAGAATGTGCGGGTTACGTAGTAAGAAACAAACCTAAGGTGAAGGTGACTCTTACGTTAGAAGTCCCCGATTTAGTTAATGAATCAATAAAAGCCAACTCCGATGAGCTTCTAAAAGTGGTTAAAGACGTCACTCAACTGTTAAGCAAGGAAAGCGGGCGAATTGGAAATCTACAAATTACTGGTAGGCTCGTTAAAGTGCCATCAAAGGGCAAAATGATTGTTGTTGGAGACATCCATGGAGACTTGGAGAGTCTTGGATACATTTTGAAGAATAGCGACTTTATGAAGAAAATTCGTGAAGGTAAAGACTTCCTCCTCGTCTTTCTTGGAGATTATGGAGATCGAGGCTTCTACTCACCTGAGGTTTATTACGTGATCTTGAAGCTGAAGGAGATGTTTCCAGAAAACATCGTATTGATTAGAGGAAATCATGAAGGACCCAATGACCTTCTAGCTTACCCACATGATTTGCCAACTCATTTACATAGAAAGTTTGGCGAAGCAGGAATTGATGTTTACGCAAAGCTGAATGAATTTTTTAACCATTTGTACACTGCAATGCTCGTGGAGGACAGATATATTCTGCTTCACGGCGGAGCGCCAAGCAGAGCCTCTACAATAGATAACCTTAGTTATGCTCATGAAAAACATCCACAGGAAACTCATCTTGAGGAAATTCTTTGGAGCGATCCTAGCGATAGAATAAAGGGAACTTATCCTTCACCTAGAGGAGCTGGAAAACTCTTCGGCAAAGATGTAACAGAAAGGTTTCTGAAAATGCTTAACGTTAACGTGTTAATCCGAGGACACGAACCAAGTAGTGAAGGATTTAAAATAAACCATAACGGAAAAGTCTTAACGTTGTTTTCAAGAAAAGGTCCACCATACAACAATGAGCAGGGGGCTTATCTTCAACTAAACCTTTCTGAAAATTTGGAAAACGCAAAGCAACTCCAACACTACATTAATAAATTCTAGACCAAACAAAATAGAATGATTGAAGAGTGTTAACTGTGGAGTGTTTTGAGACTAGGGCTTTCAGTTTGTTGACGGGTGTTGCATGGGTCACAATGTTGATGGTTTATTCTTTTCTGGGCTGGTTAACGTATCGTTCAGGCGATCCCGGTGGGATTTTTAGATGGCCGGTGCTTCCTCTTACGGTTTTGGCGGTTTTGTTCGCCGTATTATGTTCTTTGGCGACCTTTCCTAAGATTGTGATTGACAGGGATGGGGTCGTGGTTAACAAAACTTTCCTTTCGTTGTATTTCACAGTTGACGAGGTTAAGGTTAGGGCTGGGGGATATGTTTTGCAGTTGGGAGGCTGGCTTACGCGTGATTACTTTGTTCCATTCAAGCAGAGGCAATGCGTGGAAGCCGTTGTAAAGATTATGGGACTTCATGTGCCGAAGGAGTCGAGGCGGCCACCTCTAACCTTCTTGCTATATCTTCTAGCCCTCCTCGCTCTGTTCCCAATTGAACACGTTATGGGGAATTTTGGCTTCACTCTGAGCCCCCTACCACGGGCTATCATGTGGGGAGCCGCTGTCTTTTTCTTCATGACGATGTTTGTATACAAATCCCCTGCCAGAGTGAAAGTGTGGAAGCTCAACAAAGTTGGTGCCTCAATCATCTTTGGCATATGGGTAGGCGTTACGGCGTTTCTGATAATGTTACTTCCTGCAATAGTTAGAGGCGTGTGGGTGTGAATGATGAGGAAGATAAAAATGAACTATATTATTGCGAGTGTAGTTTTAGAACAAACACTTTTTTGAAAAGCTACACCTTTATGTTCGACAAGAACATGAGTTGTGTGAGGAATGCTGCTTGAAGATGGGAATAATAACTAAGAACGAGAACGGATGGTGTTCCACCCAGCTACGGGATGCAATGAAAAAACGAAACATCACGCCTGTATGTTTCAATTTTCCCCAACTGGTTGCTAGAGTCAAATACAAACCTGCAGCGTCAGTAAATGAAACTAACATCCTTAAAGATTTAAGCGTCCTAATTACTCGTCCAATTGGGCGAGGCTCCCTTGAAGAAATCATTTTCAGAATGGACTTCCTCCATCGACTTGAACGCTCTGGAATGCTCGTTATAAACTCACCTTTGTCAATTGAACGTTCAGTAGACAAATATTACACCCTCGCTCTTTTAGAGGAACACGGCATACCAGTTCCACGCACAGCAGTGACCGAAAGTCATAGGGAAGCTTTGAAATGCTTCTATGAGTTGGGAGGGGACGTTGTTGTTAAGCCTTTGTTTGGGTCCCGAGGAATCGGTTCCACAAGGATTTCAGACCCCGAAGTTGCTACAAGAGTGTTCAGAACCATTTCCTTCTACCATGGAGTGCTTTACCTTCAAGAGTTTGTTCCCCACGGAATTTCAGATATACGCGCATTCGTTATAGGTGACCGTGTCATCGCTTCTATGCATCGAGTTGCGGGAAGTTGGAAGACAAATGTGAGTTTGGGTGCGAAGCCTGTGTTCTTTCAGCTTAGTGATGAGCTTGAAGAGTTGGCGGTGAGGACGGCGAAGGTAATTGGTTGTAAGGTGGCTGGCGTAGATATTTTGGAGGGTCCTAGTGGACCGTTGATTGTTGAGCTTAACAGTCAGCCGGGGTGGAGAGGATTGCAGTCTGTTACTAAAGTGAACATTGCAGATGAAATTGTACAATGGATTCTGTCTGAATTGAAAAAGTAAATCTTCTTCATTTCTCATACGGAGAAAAGGCGACGCGCTCTTTTCTGGATAAATATGCGAGCACACAGGGAGTTTTGTGTATGCTTTTGTATCCACTCGCACACAAACATTGATTCTCGATTCATAAATTTAATATAGATTTGTAATGGGGCCTGTACGTAAGCGCTTGATGCGAATGGGGTGCCTTCCCAGGTACCTGGGAAAACGCATACCCCTCGCTCGCGCCGTTTTCTAACTTCTACACAAAAGAAGAAGAGATCTTAACCCGACCCCATTTTTTTCTGTGCATGGATTTTGCTTACGAATCTTGGGTTCATAATTCTTTTAAATTCTGCTTTCCAACTTGTTCATGGTGAGTGTATCTGGTTAATTGTCCAGAATGTGGAAAACCCTTGGTGAAACAGACCGCGGGTAACAAGTACAACTGTGAAAACGAAAGTTGCCCAGTTATATTCGTGAAACATCCCCACAAGATCGCTCTTCGGAAAGTAGTTCGCTCATCATTTTGAAAGCGTTAGTTTTCACTCTTTTTTTGTTTTACACATGCATAGGATCGAATTCAGACATATATCTGTGTGTGGAATAACAGTATATTATATCACACGACACAATATGCTATGTGGATGCGCACACGCGCATTCTCGATAAACAGTATGAAGGGAATCATATGAGACATAAAAATGCCGTAGGAATCTACGTGTTAATGCGGTCAACACGTTACAGGAACCACGTCCACACCCATGCATCTTGACCTTTCCCTCTTTTTTCTAACGTTTTCTGACGTTGATTATACACGTTAAAGAGATTTTGGGACATAAGAACATCAATAACACGTTGATTTACATTAACCTGGAAAGAGCGATTTTCAAGACGTCAAACGACGAGTTCACGGTAAGAGCAGTTAAAAGCGTGGATGAAACATGTAAACTGGTTGAGGTAGGTTTCGAGTATGTCACGGAAATCGACGGCAAAAAAATCTTCCGAAAGAGAAAATGACGCGAATCAAGATATATCTCAAAAAAATTCACACCATTCATTAGAAATTCCCACCATTCAAATAATCGGTGTGAAGAATCTACCCATTATAAAAAAAGGCGACAATCTCGCTGAACTTGTTTGCAACGCATCTAAAAGACAAGGAACCCCAATAGAAGATGGGGACATCCTTGTGATCAGCCATGTTGTCGTGGCACGAGCTGAAGGAAACGTTGTAAACCTTAACAGCGTGGTTCCCTCAAATTTCGCCAAAGCTTTTGCTCAACAGTTCAGTAAGGACCCAGCATTAATTGAAACAATTTTACGAGAATCTAAAAGCATTGTTCGAATGGGCGAAGGAAAACTTATAACAGAAACTAAGCACGGACTCGTTTGTGCCAATGCAGGCGTGGACAAATCTAACGTTCCAGGAGAAAGAAACATAGCGCTTTTGCCCAAAAACCCCGACAGTTCAGCGCAGAGAATTCGACAAGAAATAAGAAAGTTGACAGAGAAGGACGTGGCGGTTATCGTCTCTGACACTCATGGACGGCCACTCCGGGAGGGGGAAATCAACATTGCCATAGGAGTCGCTGGAATTCGACCCATTCGAGATCGAAGGGGAGAGAAAGACCTGTTTGAATACATCTTGAAGGTGAAGCGAACCGCCATCGCTGATGAACTGTGTTCAGCCGCTGAACTGGTTATGGGGCAGGCAAATGAGGGAATTCCAGTGACTATAATCCGAGGATATCCTTACCCAAAATCAGAAGAGGCGAAGGCAATAGAACTGACCAGATCAAAAGAGAAAGATCTGTTTTATTAACATAAATGTTTGATAAACGCGCGCGCTCAAGAGGTAGAGGTTCATAATACAGAAAACAGGAGAGCAGTCGTTATTCGCTGATCCTCGACACCAGCGGCATGATCGTTTTTTTCCTAGTTTTTTGTGATATCTCCTCGGGTGTCTTGAGGGATAAGGCCTCTGTCGGGCAGTATGAAAGGCATTTAGGATCTCCATCGCATAGATCGCAAACGATTATGGTTTTCTTCACGGAATGCAAAGCTATCGCACCGAACTCGCATGTCTCAATGCACCATGCGCAACCATTACATTTTGCTTCATCCAGTTTGATTATACCTGTTTTTTCATCTTTTGAAAGAGCCTTTCTTGGACAGGATTTGATGCATGTTGGATCTTCACATAAGCGGCAGGCCATGGATATATTAAAGGCTGGCTCTATTCGTACGGTTCGGATACGGGATAGCAAAGGATTGAAACCCCCTTCTTTCACGGCTGAGCAAACGTAATCGCAGATCTGACATCCAATGCATTGTTCAGAATCTGAAACAACAAACTTTCGCTGCATTTTAGACGCCCACTTCCTTTGCAACGTCATCTAATCCCAGCTCGATGAGTTTCTTTCTCGTCGGCATGCCATCCCCTGTCCAACCTCGGGCGACGTAGTAATCGTCTAGCATGAAGTCAAATTCCTCTTTCGTCAAGTGCGATCCTTTAGCACCACCATCCGGGATCGGATCGTTGAACACTCTGGGTGGAAGCGAATCGTCTTTTCTGGTCCACCCTTCTCGTATGTTGTAGGCCTTTTCCATGTTCCAGACGCGTTCTCCAGCTGTTCTGAGTTCTTCGGCGGTCAAAGGTATTCCGGTGACCAAAGCGTACAAGTGAGCCAGTTCACTGTAGATGCTTATCCATAGGTCACCTGAAAACCTACAAATCATTAATAAATTGTAAAGGGTTAGATTGTTTTCCTTCTCTGCAACGAATCTACCCTGACCCTTCTCAAACCTAAACCTGTTGATCCGCCCTCTAATTTCGGGTCCGAAAACAGCGGCACTTATATGATCTGCACCTCTTGTGGAAACAGCAAAGGACAACGCTGTCGTTTTTAATCCTCTGACATCGAATCCTGGAAATTCTAGGCCTTTCGAATGCATGGCAATTTTCTCAGAACCCTTACCAATTTTCTCTGAAGCTCTTTTCACGCCTTCTGCTAAAATATCTCCTAAGCCTTCCCTGTGCGCTATCTTCGGAATGATCTCCATCAATGCCTCATGATTTCCAAATGATAGATCTATTCCCCCGGTGTCCTTCAAGGTAAGTATCCTCTTTTCAAAGCATTCCATAGCCCAAGCAATAACGACGCCCGTGCTTATCACATCTATTCCTAAGGTGTCGCAAAGCTGCCCGGCTTTTACTATTGCTGGTAAATACCATATTCCGCAATTTGTCCCAAGCGCATACATTCCTTGATACTCCATCTTGTAAGCTACACCTTTATAAGGACCGGTTCTTATGAAGTCAATGTGATCGCATCCTATGGGGCAAATGGCACATGCAACACTTTTATGAATATATTGTTCGCGCATCCACTCAGTTGATATCTTCCTGATATCTTCATCCATGGGTGCAGACTCTTTGAAGGCGTCAGTGCTTTGAAAATTTCTTATGGGTGTGGCATAATTCGATAGGTATTCTATACCCGTGCCAATGGTCCCTAAATCTTTCATAATGGTCGAGGTTAAGCCTTTGATGACCTTCTTATAGTATCCTCTGCACAAATCTAGCAACTCGTTAAGCTTGGCAACTTCGACAGTTTTAGACCCTCTAACTACCACTGCTTTTAGCTGTTTTGAACCCATAACCGCACCCATACCCGTTCTGCCATCATCTTCATGGTGATGATCACTTACGATAGATGCAAAACGAACGAGGTTTTCTCCTGCGGGCCCTATAGTTGCTACTTGAACGTTGTCGTCACCGATCGTATCCCTAATTATCCTATCCGTCTCCCAGCAGTCCTTACCCCACAATTCCTTCGCGTCGCGAAACTCGATTATATCATCGTCAATGAATATATAGGTCGGTTTCTTTGCTCTTCCCTTTATTAAAAGAGCGTCGTAACCGGCTCTTCTAAACGCCAGACTCCAAAGACTTGAGCCAAAAGATTTTCCTTGAAAGCCCGTTAAGGGTGATTTCGCCTGAACTACGTATTTGGCGCTAGTTGGAATTACGGTTCCACAAAATGGCCCCACGGCAAAAACTAACACATTACCAGGGCTTAATGGATCTATTCCCGGTTTCTGATGCTCGTACAGGAAACTAATGCTAAATCCGTTTCCACCTATAAATTTTCTACAGAAAACCTCGGAAATTGCTTTAATTTTTGTTTTCTTAGAGGTTAGATCTACAACCAACATTCTCCCGGAATAACCGTACATCATTTGTCATCTCCAGCCAATCTAAAAGCACATCATTTTTGAGGCTTCTCTTCCGTTCATCTTCAACATAAAGGGACCATTTATAACTTTTGCGCACGCGTAGCAGAAAGCATTAAAAAGAATCAGATATTCATACTTAACAAATTATTAGCAGATCGGTGCCAAAAAATGCACGGTTGGAATGGTAAGCTCTTAAGAGTGGACCTAACAAGGGGAAAGGCGGTTACTCAAGAGTACGATTCCAACCTGGCTCTGACCTTCTTGGGCGGAAGGGGCTTCGCTGTCAAGATTCTCTGGGACGAGTTGGAGCCAGGTATAGATGCCCTCTCCCCTAAAAACAAGCTCATATTCGCAGCTGGACCCTTAACCGCATTCCCTTTACCTAGCAGCGGCAAGCTTGTCGTTGCAGCGAAGAGCCCTTTAACAGGCGGGTACGGCGATGGAAATATTGGCACCATCGCGTCGGTCCAGTTAAGAAGAGCTGGTTATGACGCATTAGTTTTAGAGGGAAAGGCCAAGAAACCGACCGTTCTTTGGATTGACAATGACGAGACAGAGATGCTTGATGGCAGAGACTTGTGGGGGCTTGGTGCCTTTGAAACTGAAAAGAAGATAAAGGAAGAACGCGGTGGAACTGTAGGCGTCATTGCGATAGGGCCCGCAGGAGAAAACATGGTTAAGATTGCCTTGGTGGTCTCGCAAGAGGGCCGGGCTGGCGGCAGGCCTGGAATGGGAGCTGTTATGGGGTCTAAGAATCTAAAAGCTGTCGCCATTAAAGGTTCCCAGACAATACCTGCAGCTGATCTCGACGGATTAAAGGCCATGAGCACCAATGCGTATAAGACAATTGTGAAAAAAAACAACTATGAATTCTGGAGACGTCAGGGGACGATGGCCGCTGTGCAGTGGTGCCAAGAGAACAGTGTTTTACCAACCTACAACTTCAGGGAGGGTGTCTTTGATCAAGCGGAGGCAATAGACGGATTTGCCATGGAGAAAATGAAGGTTACTCAAAGGGATTGCGGTAATACGACCTGCAGCAACGTCTGCTATAACTGTTATGAAACTTGCCCCGCATTTACATGTAATACGATCTGCGGCAACGTCATAGAGGATGCAGAAAAAAGATTATCAGAGCTTGACTACGAGAACGTGGCTCTGCTTGGGTCAAATATAGGTCTGGGAGACCTCAAAAAAGTCGCGGTCCTCAACAGACTGGCCGACGACTATGGCCTAGACACCATATCGCTTGGAAGTGTGATAGGCTTTGCCATGGAAGCTTCCGAAAAGAAGCTCATCGACTATAAGATCGAGTGGGGTGACTTCGATAGAGCCAGAATCCTCACCGAAGATATAGCCTATAGACGGGAATTAGGAAATCTTCTCGCTGATGGNGTACGATCAGCGGCTGAGAAGCTTGGCGGCAACGCCTCGAAGTGGGCAATGCACGTAAAAGGCTTGGAGATCTCAGGATATAACTGCCACACAGCACCTGGGATGGCGTTGGCTTTTGGGACATCAAGTATAGGCGCCCATCACAAGGATGCTTGGGTCATTTCATGGGAGGTGTCGGTTGGACGTGACACCTACAGCGAAGCAAAAGTTGACAAGGTAATCGAGTTCCAGAGAATTAGGGGAGGAATGTTCGAAACTCTAGTGACCTGCAGACTCCCATGGATAGAATTGGGTTTTGAGTTGGAGTGGTACACACGCTTCATTAAGGCGGTGACCGGTGTAGACATGACGCTTGGCGACATCTTCACCATCGCCGACAGAATCTACACCTTGATCAGGGCCTTCTGGGTTAGGGAGTATAAAACCGGGTGGAGCAGCGCCCAAGACTATCCACCGGCGAGATGGTTTGATGAACCCCTCACCAAGGGTCCTTATAGGGGAGCCGCCCTAGACAGAGACAGATATGAGGTCATGCTTCAGTGGTACTATCAACGTAGAGGCTGGGATCGTCGAGGCATACCCACAGAGGCCACACTGAAAAGACTTGGCCTAGAGGATGTTCCCCAAGAGCTTAAACAATACTTGAAACTTGTGCCATGAATCAATTATTTAACGAGGTTTGATAAACCAATGTCATTTTGTCCCCATTTGTTTACGGCAAAAGTTGCGCGCGCTAAAAAACGTGTCTGAAAGGTTGCATAGCTCCTAAAACCACGGTTTGAGTGAAATGACTACTGAAAGGAACCTCCTGATATCTGTTCTGAAGTTGACAAAAACGGGACCTATTCAAGTTAAACTAGTCAGCAGAGACGCCCATATTCCCACTCAAGTTGCTGATGAGGTGTTGAGAAAGTTTTCTGATGCAAGACTCATTAAATATGTCGACGAGTTAATTGAAGCGTCACCAAATCAACGTGCAAGAATGGCTATTCACGCAGTTAAGTTAGGAACAGACCTTGAAAGAGTATGCAATGTTCTTGAATGGAAAGAGTTTGAAAACATCACAGCTACAGCCTTCGAAGCAAACGACTACGTGGTTAAAAGACGGTTCCGTTTCAAATGGGCAGGTAGGAGATGGGAGATTGACGTTCTCGGCTGTAAGGAGCCTCTTGTCGCCTGTGTTGACTGCAAACAGTGGCATCGTAACTGGCGAAGATCAGCGATCATAAAAACAGTTGAGTTGCAGGTGGAGAGAACTTGTGCACTTGCAGAAGCTCTCGTTTCTCTACGTGAAAGCGTTGGATTGGTTAACTGGAAAGAGGCGATACTTGTTCCAATTGTTCTGTCTCTAGTTCCGAGTCCCTTCAAATTTTACAATAATGTGCCAATAGTTCCAGTTCTTCAACTTCCAGATTTTCTGAATGAAATACTAGCGCACATAACTTTGTTGACGCATTTCTCACTTAAATTCTAAACCTAAATCTGTTAGTTCCTTCTTAACTTTGTTATATATATCCCAACATTTCTGAGAAGGCTTTCCCGTATCAAAGTCGCAACATTCCTGATGTTTCATGCCTAAAGGCGGATTTGCAATTTTATCCACGTACTTCGGCAATAGTTTCTTCACCAGTTCATTAGCATCTTCCCTTTTCAGTCCAGCAGCTGCATGAGCCACTTCCGCCGTGAACCTTGGCTCAACCGGCGTCAAGTAATCTTCCCGTTTTCCTCCAGCTATTCCTCCAGTTTCCATTGAGACNCCTGAAGTTATCGCTGAGATGTGTTGCGCCGCAATTTCGTGTAGGCACATTTCCGTGCATGGTCCAGCAGCGGTGTAATTGTAATAAAGCGCTAGTAAGTGCGTGTTTCTGCTGATTGCTTGGGCATAAACACTTGCGATC
>JGI2173J19968_10000802_pt1 | contig 12317 bp, 13 predicted proteins | sample DeeMarSWOR136_30_FD_19968 | JGI IMG/M metagenome (IMG submission 19968) | reverse complement strand
AATCCTGCGAGTCGGTCATCAGCGAATAGAGGTCCTTCTTCAGGGCCTCCAGGTCGAGTTTCTTGAATTCATCAGCATAGTTGAACTCCTTGCCCATCGGATTGGACAGAGGGGAATGCTGGTGCAGAATATTCAGGTTCAACTGGTTCGGCCACCAGTCTCGGGTCGACATGAGCGCGCGGCTAGTTGTAAGCCTCTTTTTATCATCCAAATTAATATAACTCCTTTCTGTATTTTTTTAGTTATTCTCCATAAAATAGTACGTGGCTATGCTTTTTATGAGTTTGGGTATAGTCAAAAAAGGGGAGTTTGCGGGAAAATAAACGGGTGATGTCTCCACTTGTCCGGGGTTCAAATCCCCGCGGCCCCACCACAATAAACCGGGGACAGTTACTTGCGTTTTCTGAAGATTAGAAAAAAGGGGCGTTTTGCGGGAGATATCTCCAGAAAGGCACTTGTTAACAAATATATATGAATGACGTTGTCTCCTGCAAAGTTTACTCTTTATTTTCTATTCGGGCACACAGGGAACGCATTTTTTATGTGTGCATATTTTGGCATTTCCGGTTATTTATTGAGCGCCAAGTCAAGTTTTAAGTTGTGTTGCTATTTTGTTTCCGAACTCTTTGCATTTAGGAAGCTCTCCCTCTGAAATTGGTCCTTTCATCTCTTGAACTTTTATTGATAACCTAGGAGCTAACTGTTTTGATCCGGAAACCTTTTCGTTTATTCTCTTCTCCATTTTCTTCACTGCTTTTTCGAAGTCGTTCTCAAGATATGTGTCAAAAACAGCAAACATTTTTCCTTTCAAGTTGAGTTTTCCAAGCTTATCGATAAACTTCTTGATACTTCTGGTTGGTCCACCAAAATGATTCGGAGAACCCACCAAAATAGCATCATAATCCGCGATGTTGTTGAGGTTAACTTCTTTTAGTTCACTAAGAACCGTTTCTATTCCTTCAATTTCGTTTATTCCTTCTATGATTGTTTCCGCTACAAGCTTAGTGTTACCATGCTTTGACTCATAAACAACAATAACTTTAGCCAATAAGTTCACCCCCTGTTGAATTTATGAAACCGCCGATATAAGTTTTGAAGTGCACGCATAAACGATACTTGTTTGGTTCTTCCCAGACGCAACCATACAGAAGTTACAAAACTTATTCAGGTATATCTTTCCTCTTTCCATGGATCAGCCGTGTTACTGTATCCTCTTTTCTCCCAATACCCCAATTCCTGTTCTTCAGTAAATCTCAGCTTCCTCACCCATTTTGCGCTTTTGTAAGCATACTTTCTAGGCACTACTAGCCGTAATGGCCCTCCATGCTTAGGCTCCAAAAGTTTGTCATCCAGTCTATAAGCTAGAAGTACATCATTGTCTAGTAAGTCTTCAAGGGGTAAACTTGTGGTATAATCTCTTTCAGCCACAACTGTCACATACTTAGCTTCCTTCAAAGGTTTAACCAGATCAGAAATAGTTTTGAATGCAACTCCTTCCCATCTGCTGTCTAGCCGGCTCCACCCAGTTACGCAGTGAAAATCGCTTACACTCACCATTCTTGGAAGCTTCAAAAACTTTTCATACGTCAACCTCAATGGGTTCTCCACTAAACCTTCAACCATAAAATCCCAAGTTTTTGGGTCAAACTTCGGGATGGCCCCTAAATGTAAAACTGGAAATTTCGAAGTAACTCTCTGATTTGGGGGAATCCTCTGTTTTTCTTCTCCCATGACTATCCGCTTCTCGAAGATAATTTTCTCCCTCTTACAATTATTACTTTTCATAGTGCAGTGTTAGAACTACCAATAAAAATGTGAGTTCTGGAGCATCTCCAGCTTTCTTCTAAGTGTTCTAAAGTCTAGTAATAAATAGTCTTGACCCATTGATTACTGTGAAAAACGGGGACGATAAAGATGAAGTGGTATGTTAAAGTCTGTCTCCTACTCTCAGGAATCTTTCTAGTGTTTGCGGTGTTCAGCTACTTTTACGAGGCCAGTTCTATGGGTTTTCTTCAAATAATAAACTATCCTTTGAGACCCTACACCATGCCTCTCTCGATCGTAGGATTTCTCTTCCTCTTTTCGAGTATTGTGCTTCATAAAATTTTCCAGTGAAGACAAATGAACAGTCGAGTTAAATTCCTAACAGCATTCTTCTTTCTTGCTTTTGTGATGAAGATCATAGGAGAGTTTGTCCACGAGGTTATGGGCCACGGCTTCTTCGTTCTTCTCTTCGGCGGCAAGATCGTTAGGGTGTACATCTCTCTACTCTGGCCTTACGAGCTCTCCAATATTGTTTGGAATGGCAACTTCGAGGTCTGGCAGATGCCTTGGATCGATGGAGGAGGCATATTCGTCTGTCTTATTGTCTCCTGTGTGCTCCAAATACCTCTTCTTCTCGGAATTTTGAGGGATTGGCGTTTCTCGAGTCCGCTTTTTTGGCTTTCCTTTTGGACTTTTCTGAATCCGACTGGCTACCTCATTATGGGTGGGATTAGACCTTTTGGTGATGTTGTCGCCCTAATTGAGGAAGGTGTCCTGACTCAAGGGACATCGATAGTGATGGGACTGTTAATCTTTTTAGTAGCCTTCTTTTCGCTGTCAAAAATCTTGAGGGACATGCTTCTCAATGTAGGCATTATCAGAAGGATTAGGGACTTGCGGATCTCCCTTAGCCTCTTCTGGCTTCTCATCCCTCTAACGACAGCAATGACCTTGACTGGACTTAAGCAACCTTTATTCTATCTGCCAGTAAGCTTCATACCTATTATTCTGGCATTGATTGCTCCTTCAATCCCACCGATAAAACTACCCTCCAATAAAAAAAGATAACAACTACTCGCGCGGTATCTATTTCATGTGAATCTCCACCGTGTCACCGTCTTCAAGGATAAAAGAACCCCCAACTTTTTGAGGACTAAAGCGTAGTCGCTTTGACCATACTTTTGCATAAGAAAAATGCTCATAAAAGTCGCTGTGAATCCGTTTTGCCAAATCCAAAATTGTGGAGCCTTTTTTGATTGTAAAGGGCTTCTGAGAGGGGAATCTTTTGTCTGGTTCTTTAGTATAAACCCGAATTACGTTAAGCATCTCAAAGATTTCGAAACCAATCTCCTCAAGTCCAGACAGATTTTTGCAGGACGCTGGAAAGATTTTCAGTTTTTCTCCAACAAAACCTTTCAGTTGTTCAATCTTTTTCGCAGTGTTAGGAAGATCCATCTTGTTGGCTATGAGAATGACAGGTCGATACACTGTGCTTTCGAAAATGGCGTCTTCAACATCATCTATGGAGGCTTCGCCTCTAATTTTGACCGTAGCATCGTGTATCCGATAGCTTTTGAAAAGTTGTTCCACATCTTTTGGAGTACAGTCAACCAAGCTTCCGAGAACAATGATTCTAAATCCAGCGCCCACATGTTTCCGTTCGATTTCAACTCTGGCTTTGGGTTCTCGTGTGAGGATTCTTGCCTTCTCTAATTCACGCAAAACCATGGAAAACTGTTCAACAGGGTCTTTGGACAGATCAACCATGAGCAGGAGTCCATCTGCATTTCTTGCCGCGGTTAAAGTCTGAGGCCCCCATGCTCCTCTATCAGCAGAGCCGCCCATTAGAGCTGGCGTCTCTATTATTTGAAACTGTAAGTCCTTNTACTGAAACATCCCTGGCGTTGGCTCCGTGGTTGTGTACGGGTAACCAGAAATTTCTACTTTGGCGTTAGTCAGAAGTGAGAGGAGGCTACTTCGTCCCACATTGGTGGGGCCTAAAATAACGAGTTGGGCGTCTCCTTCTTTTTCCACAAAGAATTTTGGCCCACCTTTCCCAGCTTTTTTGCTTTTTTTCTCAGCAATTTCTCTTCGAAGTATGGCAATTTTTCTCTTGACTTGAGCTCTCAGGTTTTCGGTGCCTTTATGTTTGGGAACAAGACTTAGGAATTCTCGGAGTTTTTCGATTTTCTTTTGAGGGTTTCTTGTCTGAGAAGCTTCTTCCCATTTGTGTTTCGCCTCTGCTGGAAGATTAGCGGGCATACAGGGAGCTCCTAATTGTAACAAGTGAGAATTTCCAAGTGCATCTTTTATAGGTTATTTATGACACCCATCCTTTTATATTTAGGTAATAGCACATACCTAAAGCTGATTTTTTTCTGGCAAAAAGTTTTGGGTTGACTGTTACCTTATGCAAGCAAGATAGATGTAGCAGTCTTTCAATGTGGAAGGAATTTTCTCAGCCTATCATCTTTACGACGTTCACTAATTGTTGCCTTGGTGGATGTCATGAAGAATATGCAATAAGAATGAATTAAAGCATCAAGCTGCGCGCGCATGCCAGACCTTATATATACATAATTCGAAATAAGAATAGGAGGATGCTGATGGCAGCTCCAAATTCTAGCCTTCTAAAATGGGTAAACGTCTTGGCCTTTATTTTGACGGTTCTAGTCAATGGCTTAGCGGGCAGCACCACAATTCTCGGAGGAAAGGACACGGCTCAAATTTCTGATGCAAACCCGACGCTTATCACTCCTGCGGGTTACGTGTTCTCGATCTGGGGAGTCATTTACGTTTTGTTGGGGATTTTCGTGGTCTTTCAAGCATTGCCGAGCGAGAAAGGCAAAGACTATAAGAAGAGTATTGGCTGGCTGTTTGTCCTTAGCAGTATATTTAACATTGCTTGGCTCTTTCTTTGGCAGTTTGAGTATCTTAGTTTATCTGTTGTTCTTATGTTCCTGCTTTTAGCAAGTTTGATTTCGATTTATCTGCGCCTTAGTATCGGGAAGTCCAAAGTTGGATTTCGTGAGAAACTGGCTATTCATGTGCCCTTCAGCGTTTACTTAGGTTGGATCACCATAGCTTCGATTGCTAATGTGGCTGTCACGTTGGTTTCAGTGAACTGGGACGGTTTCGGAATAAGCCCAGAAACATGGGCCACTCTGATTATAGTGGTTGCTTTATTGATTACTATGCTGGTCTTAGCCACAAGGAAAGACATAGCGTATGGGCTGGTAATTGTCTATGCGTTAGTAGGCATTGCAGCAGGGCAAATTGGAAACCAAAACATTGTCACCTTGGCGGAAGCAAGTGCAATTATCGTGTTGATATCTTTAGCTACCACAATCCTCCTCACTAGACTAAGACGACAATGAGCGTCGCATGTATACATTAATACCTTATGCAATTAGTATATGTCTTTTATGTTCACTTCAAATTGAGTCTTATCCTATCGCGTATGCATTTTTGAGTTAGCAAACAGGTAGTTTAGGAAGTTTCATTAGTTCCAAGAATATTGACTATGGCTTGTGCATAAGTCCTTGCCGCTTCTTTAACTTCACTTAAATCAACATATTCATTGCTACTGTGCCCTAGTTCCATACTTCCAGGTCCATAGTATAAGGTCGGGGTTCCCTTGTCATAGAAGAAGGTTCCGTCACACTGGCTCAAGACATAAGCATATTTGTGGTCACCTTGTGTTTCATCTGTTGTCCGTTCAAATTTTTCAACAAATTCGTCTTTGGGTTGAATGAAACCATGTAATTTAGAATTTAAAGTCAATTTGTTTTGTTGTCCAGCCCGGTTACTATTATCAATGAAGTCTTTCAACTCACTCAGGACATCATCAATAATTTGATCGCTCTCTGTAGCCGTTTTCCCTGGGGCAACTCCAATCAAAATATTTGCTTCATAATGGTCTACAGTCATCCACGCATAAGATGTGAACGTCCTTTGATCCACTGGGCAAAAATTAACGGTGTTCGGCATTTCAACATCCAAATAACGCCTTACCTTTCTAACAGTGGGAAGTTCTAAGATTTCATTCAAAAATCTTGTTGCGTTTACGTAGGCGCTGGAGTTATCACCTATCTTCAAGGTTGACCCATGCTGGATCTTTCCTTCACAGTGTAAATTTAGATCGACGTACCCAGCCTGTGCCAATCCAATTTCATTTTGAGTCGGCTCTCCTATAATCGCGTAGTCTGGTTTTTCTTTCTCTAGAAACTTCTGAGTCCCTGTCCCCGCTTCTTCTTCATCAATAACTAGAGAAAGAACTAGATTGTCATTCAGCTTTACGCCTGAAGTTTTAACGGCTTTAACTGCCTCGATCATTGCGGCGATTCCACCCTTCATGTCGCTGGTGCCTCTTCCATACAACTTTCCATGCTCAATTTTTGGGTTGAATGCGTCTGGCATGTTAGCTCCAGTAACAGTGTCTAAGTGGCCGTTCAACACAAGCATTTTCTGTCCATCTCCCCTAATTCTGGCAATAAGATTCCATCTTCCACTTTCAACCTCTTGCCTTTCAACTTCAAAACCGTAGCCAGTCATTTTCTTTTCCAGAAACTCAACGATTTGGCTTTCGCCAAGTTCATCCTCTGTCTTGAAGTTAGGATTCACGCTGGGAATTCTTATTAAATCAAACAGAAGTTTTTCAAGTTCGGNGTCATTAACTTTTGATGTAACTCCACTGAGCTTNGGAACCATCATANTTCCTCAAATCATAGATGCAATATTGACATATAAAAACGCGGTTTTTCATTAGAATCACATTTGGTTTTTAAGAGGATGTGTGTNTATGTCAAANCCGTTTTTCTTAGCCAAAGGGGGAATGGAAAAGTATTAATTAAGCCAAAACGTATATTATATGTCAAGATTTAAGATTTAGATTGATGTGAAGGAAGAGACCAAAAATGAGTCAAATATTAACACCCTTTATCTACCAGATGAGCGCTGGCGTAGCCAGTGGCTTTCTCGTCGGATACGCCATCAAAAAGGTTTTGAAAATCCTAATGATAATTTCCGGATTCTGTTTTATCGCAGTCTCCTATCTCGGCTTATCTGGAATATTGAATATTAATTATGAGAAAATGGCGAGTGCAACTTCAGGACTCGTCACTCAAGCTTCAGGAGTTCTTTCAACTACCATTGGAAGTCTCCCCTTCACTTCAACTTTCTTAGCGGGATTGAGCATTGGAATAATGAAAGGCTAATTAAGGATACTCTGTCTGCTCATAATTTTTTACCGCAATGATGAAACATATAAGTTGATTTAACGAAGCTATTTCTGTATCTCAAATGTTTCCAGCAGAAGACAATCTTGGCATCTTTAAACCCATAATAGGCTCATGGTACGAGTCACTGAAGAGCCCCCATGAGTTTCAAAGCCAAGTCCTCTTAGATTTGATTAAGGAGTACGAAAAAACTCGTTATGGAAAAAACCACCATGCATCTGAAATTGAAGAAGCCGCAGATTACAGAGCAAACTTCCCCATCATAGATTATGGAGAACTCAACCCATATTTAGCTGAGATTAAAAAGGGCAATTACGCGGCTATTCTTCCTGAACCACTTGTGTGTTGGGTCATGACCAGAGGCTCAACAGGCCCTGCAAAAGTGTTGCCTGCAACTAAGACGCATATTGAACAGATTTTTACGTGTGGAGCAAGAGCAATAATAAATTACGTACTGAGAAAAAAAGACTTTGAACTTCTCACGGGAAAGATTCTTAACCTCAATTTTCCATCCGACGTTCACACTATAGTTTTAGATGGGCAAACAGTAACCTATGGATATAGTTCTGGAACCTATGCGAGACTCAACCCGATGCTTAATAAGGTTAGTCTTCTGCCTCGTCAAGAAGAAATAGACGCCTTGGGTTCGGGAATCACTAAGGCGGATTGGGAAAAAAGATTTGAATTGGCATACCAGCAAGCGCTCAATGAGAACGTGAGCGCTACAATTGGAGTTACGCCAGTTGTCTTATCCTTTGCAAAATATGTCAAGCGAAAACATGGAAAAAAGCCTAAGGAACTGTGGAATTTTCGCGCCTTGTTCTGCACGAGCGTGCGAAAAATACAGTTCAAGTATGCACCTGTGCTGAGAAGATATTTTGGACAAATTCCAGTGGTCGAGATTTATAGTGCAACTGAAGGAGTTTTTGCACAACAACTCGATGATTTACCATATGTTACACCAAACTATGACAAGTATTTCTTCGAGGTTAAAACTGGTCAAGGAACGAAAATGCTGCATGAACTTAAACGTGGCGAATGGGGTAAGCTAATAATCTCTTCCTGCATGTTCCCTAGATATGACATTGGAGACATCATAGAGGCAGCTGGAAAAAACTATTTCCGTGTAATTGGAAGATATAAGGCACTAACGCTTCTGGAACACAGGCTATATAGGCTATTCTTCAGATGGTTCCTCTAAGTGGGCGGATTTCTCCTCGCCGCCATCATCGCTGCGTAGAGTGCTCCAACTATGATTATTATACCAACTATGATGAGGAATAAAGCCGACGCAACTTGTCTTCCTAGGAAACCAGTTACTTGGAGATAAAATAGGAAGCCAACGAATATCAAGATTAAGCCGCCAATTAAAGGGCCAATGACTCCGAACTCACGTTTCTCGTGTTTTTCTGTCTTCTCCTCCTTCTCTCTTTTCTCTCCTTTCTCTTCTTTTTCGCGCTTTTCATGTTTTTCTGTTTTCTCTGCTCTGAAGGGCGCTGAAACCGATACTGCCTCAGTAGGAGGCTGCTCAACTTTTAAGGCAGCACCACACTTTGGACAAAAAGCCATTTCCTCACGAACTTTAGTGCCACACTTTGGACAATATGGCATGAAATTCACCTTAATCTATTTCATTTTCTCTTATTGGAGAACTGAGTATTTAAAACATGCACCTGAGTTGTTAGTAAAGAAATGTTATATGCCTCTTATTCACAAAATACTGTAGTTGTGGTTAACGAGTTGAACGAAAGTTCCAAAGGTTTTCCACGTAAATATAGAGAAAACATCTTCAGCGCTATTTCTGCAGGAGTTTTCTTTATTTTGGTCGGAGCAATTTTTGTGACAACGCCTAATCTTTTTGACAAGATTCTGGCTTTCTTTAGTGACTTTGATCTTGTACGTGTTCCTAACTTAGGATTTAGCTTTCCTGCGCCTGCATCTCCTTTGACTCATTCAGTGCTCTATTCAGCAGTAACACAATTCAGTGTTATCTGGGGTCTTTTCCAGATAGTTATTTTAGTGCTGAGATTTGTTGTTGATTCGCCATTTAGTAAAAAAGCTGAAACTGCGTCAAACCTTGTTTTCTGGTTGGGAGCAAGCTATCTTATCAGCACATTACTTAATGAAATAACAACAGTGGAAACATGGTTTGTTTTTTGGGCTGAAATAATAATGCTTATCGGTGTGTCGCTGATCATTAGAGCGATTATACTAGCAGTTCGAATGTGACCCTTTCAAAAAGGTCTTGCGTGCACGTAACGACGAGCCTTGGCTACGTAACTGAGTTCATCCAATATTTTCATTCCTGTTCTTTCCCGCAATGGGGGCAATATTTAGCCTCCTCAGACAATCTCTGCTTGCAATAAGAACAAAAACTTGCAGCGCGTTGCGTTGCTGTTATGCCTGCCAACGGTGAAGTACCTGTTGAAACAACGGTTGTTCCAGCGATGCGGTCAGTTATTTTTTGGTGAGTGTCGCCTTTGGTTGCTAAACCAATCACTGTATCTATGAGAACTAGAATCCAGTAAATCTTGCTTATGTTTCTAATTAAAGCCAAATCTAGAGAGAGCTTTTGCCCATCGAGTTTTATGGTTTCTAAATTCATTATTCTCTTACCAAATGTCCATCCATAATAAGTCTCAAAAAAAGTGAAGTATAACACGCTGAGGATGCCTGCAAAGAATGGAAACGAAAAAGGATCAAACATATACCCAGGCAAGCCGGTTGCCGCTGCAATTAGAACTAAAGGTGCGATGATGATCGCTGCGATGATAAAAGTGCATACACTTACAATTATGCTGTCGATGATAAAAGCCACGAGTCGCCTTATCCAGTGATCTTGAAGCTGAGAGTCACTTCCAATTTTTTCAAAGCCTGTTGACATAGTTTTCCCCTACAGAGTCTTGTATGGGTTTAAGCTATATATCGGTTAGTATGCGAACATCAGAGCTACGTCTCAAAGACTCCAGTGAAAGACTCCGATTTTTTCCGTGATCTACATGTAAAAGTTTATGGAGAATAAAGACACAGAATTCATAAATGGTATATAAACAGACTTGAAACTTTTTAAAGGGACGCTCAAGGTAAGGGTTGACAATGCGAAAGTCAAAACTGGAAAAGCGCATTGACATTCTTAGGATTTTAATTCATGGACCTATTAAGTTAACTAACCTTATGCATAAGACTGAACTGAGTCAAAACGATTTGAAACAACACTTAGACTTTCTAATACAGCAAAACCTCGTTGAAGAACAAAACTTAGGCAAAGACGCAATCTTCTATGTTATCACAGGAAGAGGAGTAAGAGTGCTAAACATTGTTGCCCCAATGATTAGCGAAGCACGCAAGAGCCAAGCATTACTACATTAAACACGCACATAAGAAAGCGATTTACAGAAGAATTTAAAGAAATAACTTATAATTGACATAGCTTCAATCATACGAAAGGAGACTGAAAAATGAGTGAAAAACTGCCAATTTCAGACTTTTACAAAGTTGTGGATTCTGTGACCATCTTTAGAAGCGAAAAATGGTGGGAAGCAGTAGTATTAATTGAATCATACGGAAAGCGTTCTATTGCAATGTATATGTGGCAGTTCCGAGATGGAAAATGGAAAAGGAAACATAAGTTCCAGTTGAGAACCACTGGTGAGTGGGAGAAGGTAAAGAACGCTGTAGATCAGCTAGCTACAAAACTTTCTGGCTCATCAGCAACCGATAAGAAAGTTACTTAGAATAGAAAAGGAGCTTCCAATCTACATTTATCTAAGACTCTGATGGGCTAAGTTCTAATCTTCTTCAGCACTTCAAAAAGTTTCTAACGAGATATTGAATATCGTTGTTTGCGTTCAGAATGGTTTTGATGGTTCTTTCACCTTTATCTGTTAACATGTACACCCTTTTTCTACGGTTCCATCTACCTTCTATCAATCCTTCCAGCTCCAAAGAGTATAAAAGGGAATAGACTGTGCCTGAGCTGACCAATATGCGGAACTTGCTATGGACAAAACCAATGATGTCGTAGCCGCTCATGTTCCTTTTTTTAACTCCGTTAAAACCACTACATCTAGGAAACCTTTGATAATTCGCCTGTGCATTTTCTTTAAGACATCTGTTTCCACAAGCATCACCAATCACACATTTTTTATTTAATCGGATTCGAACTTCTTTATACCATTTTAGATATATATAATTTAGTCTAAATCGGAATCCGAATCTATGACTGGACCAGCAAGGTAAAAACAACCATCCATTGGTCCCAGCATAGAATATACAACATCCGCCAACGAATGAACAGCGCCTTACGACCCTTGAGAAATAAATAAAAAGACAAAAACCGTTCTTCCGCTAATCATTTTTAAGAATAAAACGCAAATCTAAAAAGTGAACATTTAAAAGCATTTTTGCGAAGAAAAAACGAAAATAGGCAAGATTTTACAGCTAGCGATATATCTGCATGTTAATAAAAGTTATTTTACCCTTTTAGGCTACAATTCAGCTAGGTGTACAAATTTGATTTCATGGAAGTATTCTTTCGAAAAAGTAAACAGAGAATTAGAGCTAGCGAAGAAAAAGAAAGAAGCACTGGACAATTTGTTCGGTGCAGGCAAAATTTCAGAGTCTACCTATGAGAGCCTTGACACGAGCCTCACCAACGCCATTGTTGAGATAGAAGCTCGACAGAAGGAATTAGCTGGAAAAATGACTGAAAAAGTTAACCAGCTCGAGAAACAGATCGGGACACTGGAGATATTTCTTGCAAGCACAGAGATCGAATATGCTGCTGGAGAAATTGATGAAGAGTTACATCAACGCGAAAGCAACGCCCTCACCATTGGACTTGAAGCTGCAAGGCAACAACTAAACGTAATCAAAGAGGCAATTACTGAATTTTTCCCAAAAGAAGCGGAGGTTGTGTCGCCCTCTACACCAGCAGAACTGATGGAAGAAGCTGGTGAAGAAACAGTTGAGATTCCCACAGAACCTCAGATAGAGAGCCCAGTGGAAGCTACAGAGGAAGTTGGACTTGTTTCCGAAGAAGTGACATCTGAACAACCAATGGAAGCGCCGGTAACTGAAGAGGCTGAAACGTTGCCAGAACCCTCTATAGAGGAAGCATCGACTGAAGAGGTGTCAGAAGCACAGGTAGCCGAGGAGACACCAACTGAAACATTGTTAGAAGCGCCAGTAGAGGAAATCTCGGTAACTGAAGAGACAGAAACGTTGCCCCTAGATGAGACGCCAACTGAAGAAGAAAGTTTTTCAGAAACCAACGAAGAGCCCATTGAAGAAGTCATAACCACTGAAGTTACTGAA
>JGI2173J19968_10000794_pt1 | contig 12364 bp, 10 predicted proteins | sample DeeMarSWOR136_30_FD_19968 | JGI IMG/M metagenome (IMG submission 19968) | reverse complement strand
CCCGGATANAGNACATCGGTGTGATCGCCGAGGGTTACCTCCATTTCGCCTTCCAAGACNAAGATAAATTCCTCTCCCTCGTGCGTGGANGTCTTGGTGGGTTTAACGGTTGCAGGCTCCAGAGTCACNAGGAAGGGTTCCATATGCCTGTCCTTCTTTTCGAACCCCAGGGACTCGTAGGAATAACCGTATTTCACCCCATCCTTGGAGGCGAATCTGGATACCTTTTTTCGTTCATCCTTCCTCACTATGGTATAAGGTTCGCCGGGCCCCTCCCCAAAGAAGTAGCCCAGACTAACGTCCAGGGCCCTCGATATCTTGATGAGCGTCCCTAGGGAGGGGGAAATCAGGTGGTTCTCCATCTGTGACAGAAGCGCCGTTGAGAAACCCGTCAAATCGGCCATTTCCCTCAGGGATAGGGCCTTTGTTTCCCGGAGCTCCCGTATCCTCTCACCGACTTTCATCTCGACAGGGGTTCTTTCCTCTCCCATACGGGTCCTCCTTGTGGCTGATTGCAAATCGATGGTTCATCCCGTTGGCTTTCCAGTATTCCGCCTTGCCCATACAGGAATTTCCCATTGTTTCAGAGATCTCTTACAGATCCCGGATAAAGTCCCTCCCTTTCCTTATGGCCTCCAAATTGGAGGGGATCATGCCATGATGGCGTTCGTCCAGGACGTTGGCGAGCGCATCTGGTATCGAAGCCTCTCTGATTACCCGAGTCTTCTCGGCATATGCCCCAAGGGCAACCATGTTAGCCAATTTGGCGTTGCCCAATTGAGCGGCGATCTCGTTGAGCGGTATGGGGAGCAGTTCGACTTCCCTCCTCGAGGCCTTTTTAGGATCAACGAGGGATGAGTTTAAGAGGAGGAATCCCTTTGGTTTCAGGTGATTTTCGAACTTCACCAGGGAAGGTGGGTTCATGATAATGGCGGAAAGGGGCTTACCGATAATGGGGGAGCCGATCTCCTTGGTCGAGATTACCACGGTGCAGTTGGCCGTCCCTCCCCTCATCTCGACGCCGTAGGTTGGCAAATAGGTGACGTGCTTGCCTTCCTTCATGGCCGCACAGGCCAGGATGTTGCCGATCAAGAGGATACCCTGTCCCCCGAATCCCGCGACAATGACGTCATAGTACATAGCTCAGTTCCGCTGGTTTATCTGGTTTGTATGGTTGATCTGGTTTCTTTGGTCTATCTGGTTAACGAGATAAACGAATAGAACCAAATAAACCAAAGAAACTAGATCAACTAAATACTCTACAGGTAATCCGCCATGGTTCTCTCTTTGAATACCCCCAGGGGAAAGTAAGGGATCATGTGATCCTCCACCCTCTTATTTGCCTCCAAGGCCGAGAGGCCCCAATTAGTGGGACAGGCCAGAACGAACTCGACAAAGGAAAACCCAATTCCGTCTATTTGCATTTGGAAGGCTTTTCGGACGGCCTTTTTGGCCTTCATGAGGTTGGGGGGTGTATTGACGGCTACCCTGGCCACGAAGGCGCTTCCTTCGAGAGTTGCGAGCATTTCGGCCATGCGAATTGGATAACCGTCCTGCCCGAAGTCTCGACCATAGGGACTCGTGGTCGTTTTCTGTCCCAAAAGGGTAGTTGGGGCCATTTGACCTCCCGTCATACCATAGACTGCGTTGTTGGCGAAGATTATAGTGATGTTTTCGCCCCGATTTGCCGTATGAACGACCTCGGCAATGCCAATGGAGGCGAGGTCTCCATCGCCTTGGTAGGTAAACACGATTCGGTCTTTTCTCGCCCTTTTCAGCCCTGTGGCAACGGCAGAGGCCCTCCCGTGAGGCGCCTCTACGACATCGATATCGAAATAGTCGTAGAGGAAGACGGAACAACCGACGGAGGCTACCCCAATGGTTTTGGCCTGAATGCCGAAGAAATCTATGGCCTCGGCAACCAAGCGGTGGGCGATTCCGTGGTGACATCCCGGACAGAAATGGAAGGGGACATCCTTCAGGCTTTCCGGCCTCTTAAATGCCTGTCTCACGAGGATCAAGCTCTCCGGCGGCTTACTTCCTGTGTTCATAATTCCTCCGTCTTTGTCCTATCTTCGAAGAATCTCCATGGTATTTGTGACCTCTTTAGATATCGCTCGCGCCAGTAGCCTCCAGTAACAGAGAAAATGACGAGAGATAATGGGTCATTCTCTAATCGGGATAGTATTTCTTGATTTCGCCGAGGATCTCTTCAGGGGTGCAGAGAGATCCCGGCGGCCGACCATGGAAGTAGACCTGGGCATCGCCTTTCACGGACAATCTGACGTCCTCAACCATCTGTCCGGTATTGAGTTCCACCGTCAGAAAGGATTTAGTGGATTGAGAAATAGAGTTGAGGGCCTTTTGAGGAAATGGGAAAAGGGTAATGGGCCTGAACAGTCCCACCTCTAGTCCCGCATCAGCGGCCATCTCCATGGCTGTTTTAACGACTCTTGAGACGCTACCGAAGGCAACGACAACCAAATGCGCCCCATCTATGCTCCTGGTTTCAAAGATAACCTCTTTCTTAGCCACCCTCTGATACTTTTCGTACAATTTCCAATTGTGTTGCGTCAGTTCGCCGTCGCTCAGGTAGAGCGATTTCAATATGTTGGGTTTTCTCCCCTCAGCGCCGGTCAAGGCCCACGGCTTTGGAATGGCCTTTTGTTTCTCGGGTTTTCTTCTCACCATGGGTTCTTTCATTTGGCCGATGAGGGAGTCTCCCAGGATCAACACGGGATTCCTATATCTATCGGCGAGGTCGAATGCCTTCAGGGTCAGGTTGTAGATCTCCTGAACGGAGGATGGAGCAAGNACGATCATCCGATAATCCCCATGGCCGCCGCCCCTTGTAGCCTGGAAATAATCGCCCTGGGAGGGGGCTATTCCACCCAATCCAGGACCGCTCCTGGACATGTTCACGATAACTGCCGGCAGCTCACTTCCGGCCATATACGATATGCCTTCTTGCATCAAGGAGATGCCGGGGCTAGAGGAAGAAGTCATAGCCCTAACGCCTGCCGCCGATGCCCCTAGAAGCATATTAATGGAGGCAACCTCGCTTTCAGCCTGGATGAACTCTCCTCCCAATCTCGGCAGATGTTTGGAGAGGTACTCTGGAATGTCATTTTGCGGGGTTATAGGGTATCCAAAATAGAGGAGACATCCGGCGTCAATGGACGCCATGGCCACGGCCTCGTTTCCCTTTACCAGTTCCCTTTCCATCAAAGATTCCTCGACGACTATTTCCACACGGCGATAGCTATATCCGGACAGATTTCAGCGCAGAGGGCGCACCCGGTGCACTTGCCGTCGGATTCCCATTTCGCGAAAAAGTAACCATGACCATTGATTTCATCCCCAATGGCGATAAGCTCGTGAGGGCACACCACGGTGCACAGGCCACATCCCTTGCATCGTTCCTTATCGATTTCGATTCTGGTCATAATTCGCAGGCCTTCAACCCCATTTTCTTCAAGTATATCATTCAATTAGCGACTAAAGTCAAGGTCACCGTAAGGGTTTTGGATCCCACGGGAATTTTCCCTTGACAAATGACGTTCGATTGGGACATGTGGTAGAGTTGGGACGCGCCTTCATTGCGAGGGGGCGAACACCTTACTGTTTTATGAAGGAGTGGAGGCGGGAACGAGGAGACAATGCATTAAGGGTAAATCAAACCAAGAACCCAGAGGAGAGGAGAACATGAGAAAGGTTTGTATGATAAGTCTTATCGCGACGGTGGCAGCCTTTTTCATCGGCTCCGGGATTGTCAAGCCCCCTGCCGCCCATGGCGGGCTCAGGTTCGTCACCATCGGGACCGGTGAAGTTACTGGGATCTATTACCTCACGGGTGGCGCCATCGGCAGGATCGTAAACAAGAAATCGAAACAGTACAATCTCAAGGTGACTGTTGAGTCCACAGGCGGATCCGCCTTCAATGTCAACGCGGTCATGACAGGGGACCTCGAGTTCGGGGTCGTTCAGTCTGACCGTCAGTACCAGGCGATAAACGCCCTGGCTGAGTGGAAGGAGAAGGGAGCCCAAAAGGACCTTCGTGCGATTTGCGCCTTTCATCCCAGGGCAATAACGCTCGTGGCAGGAGATGACACCGGCATAATGAGCGTCAAAGACCTGAGGGGTAAGCGCGTGAACATCGGGAACCCCGGCTCTGGACAGCGACAGAACTCCATCGATATCCTTAACTATTTTGGGATTGATTGCGAAAAGGACATGCAGGCGGAAGGGGTAAAGGCCGTCGAGGCCCCGAAATTTCTTCAGGACGGGCGCATTGACGCGTTCTTCTACACGGTGGGCCACCCCAACGCGAATATTAAGGAGGCCACCTCTGGCCGAAGAAAGGTTCACATTATCCCCATCACTGGCATCGAGGAGATGTTCAAGAAGTTCCCCTACTACGCACCGGTCGTTATACCGATGAAGCACTATCCCACGGCCACGAACAAGGAGAAGGAGGTGCCGAGTTTTGGCGTGAAGGCTACCTTTGTCACTTCGATCAAGGTACCCGAGGATATCGTGTACGCCATCACCAAGGAGGTTTTTGATAATCTGGAGGATTTCAAGAAGCTCCATCCTGCCTTTGAAGTCCTGACAAAGAAGAATATGAGGGAGGGGTTGAGCGCCCCGTTGCATCCTGGAGCCCTCAAGTATTTCAAGGAGGCGGGGTTGATGTAAGGGTTACCACGGAATATCGGAGAGGCTTGGGAAATCGTTCGGGACATAAAAAGAGTTCACCTCATGGAAATGATACCCTCGCGAAAGGCCTTCCGGTCTCGAAATGAGGAGGACTGGCAATAAACAGAACGAGATATCTGTTCGCGATCTTTTTGATAACGATCTTCGCTTTGTTTTCACCTCTTTGTGACTCTGCCTCAGCCCAGGAGCGGTTCATTGACAATGGGGACGGCACGGTGACCGATACAAAGACCAATTTGATGTGGGCGCAGTGCGATAACATGGGGAATATCAATTGGCACGGCGCCAAGGCCTATTGTGAACGGATGATCCTGAGTAGGTATGAAGACTGGAGCATGCCGACCATTGACGACTTGGCTACCCTGTATGATCCAAATGAGAAGGGATATAAGTCCGATTGTGGAGATCGGGTACGGGTGACCCCCAAGATCGATCCAAGCTGTGGTTGGGTATGGGCGGTAGATGCCAAAACCGTCTCCGATTATGCGTTCAATTTTGAAAGGGGATCCCGATATACTGATCGTATGGTACACAAGAGAAACTACCGAGCGCTGCCCGTTATGACGATAAAGTGAAGATCTGAGCTAAAGAAAGAGCGTTCGATCATTTCAAAAGTCAGACCTGTCTATTCTTCTCCTTTCCCCAATTTCCCTCGTCTTTCAGAGATGAAATCATTGGCAAGCTCAGGCCATGAATTAACCGTTTCGGGACAAGTCAAGGGGAAAAACGTGTGAGGGTGGAGGCAGAAGGACAACTGCCAATGAGTTGATTGGTTGTATTAGTTTGATTGGTTTTATTGGTTAAAAACGGAAGGTGCAAATGTCAAAATCCAAATTTCAAATTAAGTTCAAATGACAAATGACCACTGGTAAATGCCAAATGTCAAAGTTCGAAATCCCTGTAAAGGTGGAAAAACGAACTCTGAGCGCGAATCAAAGATTTTTTCGCCAAGTCTTGGGAACGAAGGAGCGGCTCAAGCGATTTTTGTAGGGAGTGAACGTTGGAATGGTCGAAAAAAGATTTTTGAGCAGCGAGGAGCGAGTTTTTTCGAGATTTCAAGGGAGAGAGTGGAGGCGGAAGGCGAAAGGCCAAATGACAAATAACTCATAACGAACACGGGAAACGGACACGAGCACGAAACACGAACACGAACAGTGAGCGAAGGGACAACGGAGTTCCCATAAAATTCGGGAAACCCCGGGGGAATTTTCCTTGACACACGTTCTGTACATAGTAAAGTTCTTGGTGAGATCCTATTTTAGCCACCACAATGTATTGAAATTGCTTTGAAATTATTAGCCGTTACACGCAAATTGGTGGATTTTGTTATGACCTTAAGGCCCCTCCTTCATNNCGTTATCATTTTGGGCATAACGATACCGTGCTTTGGGCAGAGTGGACTTCCCTTTTCCATTCGAGTGGAAAGCCTGGAGAGGGAGGAAGTTTTAATCAATCTCCCCGGCAAACCGGGAGACCGGTTTCATATCCACTACATCCATTCCTCGGACAAAACCCCCATCCAAGATACGTTTGAAATAGGCAGAATGGGAGAAATGATCCTCATCGAAGAAAAATTCTATTGGTACGGGGCAGGTCTGGAATTCATGAGTTGGGAAAAGGCATCAATCACCCTTGAGGACGGGAGTATCAAGGTTCACCTTAATCGCCATTTCCCCTCTCTTCGTTTAAGGGTGGGGAGGGTGGCGAATCACACGCTCGTTTTTAATGCGGTGGCCCTCCCACTGGACGAAATCGCAAGGCCCGGCGAACTGCTGAAGATATGGGTTGCTCCGAGGGATCAGTTCTAATGGGGAAAGAGGAACTCATGGGGGAAGTGGGAAAAGACGGAGGGATAAGGGAAGACCAAGAGGGCTTACGCAAAGCCAAGGAGGTGATGGAGAGATTTGAAAGAAAGAGAGAACTTCCCGGCCTCATGGGTTTGGGTGTCACCATCATAGCCGTGGGTGCCTCTCTTTATCACCTCTCGTACGCATATCTCCACCCATTTTTCGCATTGGATCACAGAGCCATTCACTGGGGATTCATGTCTTCCCTGATCTTCTTACTCTACCCCTTTTCCAGAAGGATTTCTCCGAAACAGAGACCGAGTCTTTTCGATCTCGTTTTTTGGCTGACCTCTGCCGGAATCTGCATCTGGATCTTCATCAACTCTTTTGACATAATGAACAGGGCTGGAAGATTTCTCGATGTGGATGTGATCGTCGGGTCGACTCTCATCATTCTCGTCCTTGAATCCGCCAGGAGATCCACGGGTTGGCCCGTTCCCATCGTAGCTATTTCCTTTTTGCTTTACGGCCTCCTCGGCCCATACCTGCCTGAATTCCTTATCCATAAGGGATATAGTATTAAAAGGCTCTCAACGTACCTTGCCCTCTCCACCGATGGGGTATTCGGAGTCCCTCTGGGCGTTTCTGCTAGCTTTATATTCTTATTCATCCTTTACGGTGCAATCCTCCAAAAATCAGGAGCCGGAAAATTCTTCACCGATTTTGCCTTCGCCCTTACGGGATGGACAAGGGGTGGCCCGGCCAAAGCGGCGGTCACCTCCAGTTGTTTTTTTGGCATGATCTCAGGTAGTTCTGTAGCCAACACGGTGACCACGGGATCGTTCACGATCCCTCTCATGAGGAAAACGGGTTATCCTGCCCATTTTGCCGGAGCGGTGGAGGCCTCCGCCTCGACAATGGGACAGATCATGCCACCCATCATGGGCGCAGCAGCTTTTCTCATGGCCGAGTTTCTCGGAATCCCTTACATCAAGGTCTGTATCGCTGCGGCGATCCCTGCGGTGCTCTCTTTTTTCGCTACCTTCATGCAGGTCCATTTCAAGGCCGTCCTGATGGGAATAAAAGGAATTCCCAGGGCAGATCTTCCAAGCATTAAAGAGACATTATTCAATGGATGGCATCACCTCATTTCTATCGTCCTGCTGGTCTACTTTCTGTCATTGAATTTCTCACCCGAGAGGGCAGTCTTCTGGGCGATTCTCGCGACCATCGCCTGCAGCTATATGAGAAAGCACACTCGAATGAGCCTTAAGGATATCTTGGAAGCTTTTAGACAAGGCGCCACTGGTTCCGTGGAGGTGGCGGCTGCATGCGCCGCCGCTGGTATCATTATCGGGTGTATCACCGTGACCGGGCTGGGCCTAAGGTTTTCTTCTCTCATCGTAGACCTTTCAGGGGGCCATCTGGTGCTGGCGCTGCCATTTACGATGCTCGCGTGTCTGGCATTGGGGATGGGGGTTCCCACCACTGCCCAATATATCATCATCTCAGCACTCGTCTCGCCCGCCCTCATCAAACTGGGGGTGGTCGCCATTGCAGCCCATCTCTTCATCTTCTATTTCGGAACGAGGGCGGATATAACGCCTCCTGTGGCGCTCGCTGCCTATGCCGGGGCTGGGATCGCTGGTTCAAGCCCAATGAAGACAGGGGTAACCGCGTTCCAGTTGGGAATTGCCGGGTATATCGTCCCCTTTATGTTCGTTTACTGTCCTGAGCTCCTCATCAGTGGACCTTTTCACAAGGTGATCTTCGCAACCCTGACGGCAACGGTCGGTGTATACTGCCTGGCTGCAGGAGTCCAAAACTGCCTTTTTATCAAGACAACCTCATACGAAAGGATTCTCCTCTTGGTCACATCTTTTCTCCTCATCAAACCGGGCTTGATCACTGACCTCGTCGGTGCCGCACTTTTTGGAATGGTCTATTTATCTCAAAGGGTGAGGCAGAAAAAGAAGATTGTGAAGGAGGAGGCGACCACCTCACAATGGAGGGAAAAATGAAGAGGGAGCCCAACCAAGACCACGTCTTTTACCGAAACCTGAGGAAGTATTATCCCAGCGTTAGCCACGGGGAGGGTATTTACCTCTACGACACGGATGGGAACCGGTATATCGATGGCTCGGGAGGCGCCGCCGTAGTTGGCATCGGCCACGGGGTAAGGGAAATCACCGAGGCCATGCTCAGGCAGGCGGAAAAGGTCTCCTTTTCCCACGGCTCCCAATTCACCAGCGAGGCGGCTGTTGCCTTTGCGGAACGGATCGTCTTGCTGGCCCCCGAAGGGCTGACCAAGGTTTATTTCCTCTCGGGGGGGTCGGAAGCCATCGAAACGGCCGTGAAGATGGCCCGCCAGTACAACGTGGATCGGGGGAAATCCGGGAAATACAAGGTTATTTCCCGGTGGACCAGTTACCATGGGAACACCCTCGGGGCGCTGGCCCTCTCAGGCCACACGGGGAGGAGAAAGTACTATATGCCCCTCATTCAACATACCCCCCATATCGTGCCGGCCTACTGCTACCGCTGCCCCTTCGACCTGGAACCCGAGACCTGTTCATTAGAGTGTGCCGACGATCTGGAGCGCACCATCCTCTATGAAGGCCCCGATTCCGTATCCGCCTTCATAGCCGAGCCCATAGTGGGGGCAACCGCTGGGGCATTGGTGCCCAAGGACGGATACTTTCAGAGGATCAGGGAGATTTGCGATCGGTACGATGTCCTGTTGATCGTGGACGAGGTGATGACCGGTATCGGCAGAACGGGGAAGAATTTCGGCATCGACCACTGGGAGACCATCCCCGATCTCATCGTCTCGGCCAAGGGCCTTGCCAGCGGATATACCCCCATATTCTGCGTCATCGCCAAGGAAGAGGTTCACCGCACCATAAAAGAGGCCTCGGGGGCCTTTGTCCACGGCCATACCTATAGTCAGAATCCCCTCTCGTGTGCCATCGGCCTTGCGGTGTTATCCTATATCGAGGATAATCAACTCATTCCCCGATGCGCCCAGATGGGGCGATACCTCCTGGACCAGTTGCAGATCCTCAGGGAGCGGAAGATCGTCGGGGATGTGAGGGGAAAGGGTCTTTTCGCCGGGGTGGAGTACGTGAGGAAAAAGGAAACCAAGGAGACCTTCGATCCGGGGTTGAAGGTGAACACCCTCATAAGCAATAGGGCCTTCGAGAAGGGATTGATCCTCTACCCGGGGGGAGGAGGCGCCGACGGAATAAGGGGAGACCACTCCTTATTGGCCCCGCCATTCGTCATCACAGAGAACCAGATTGATGACCTGATTCGAATCCTCGACGAGACTATTGAGGAGGTAGAAGGCTCCATCATGTGAGGTTTTTACCATAAACTCCACAACGGGAAGGGGGTTCTGGGGCTTGCAATTGGAAAGCTTGTAATTACGGTTGTGCCAGGTTTGTGGAGCGCCGATGGTAGTTAACTTGACAAATTTTTTAAACCATGAAATTCTTGAAAGGGCCAAGGGGTCGATTAAAATACAACGGCGTAAATCAGTGAGAGAGTTCAAGGGGGAAAGGAGGTGAAATAAATAAATCAACTTAAAAATATTCTTACAAATAGGAGGTGCTTTATGAAAAGGGTACTTTACATCACCTTTATCATGGTCTTATTCTTGAGCCTGACATGGGTTGGCCATTCCATTGCAAAGGAAAAGTTCCTTACCCTTGCTACTGGGAGCCCGGGGGGAGTTTATTATCCCTTGGGTGGAGGGATGGCCGTAGTGATTCAAAAAACTACGGACCTTCGATGTGCCGCGGAATCGACAGGGGCTTCCGTTGAAAATTCGCGGCTGGTCGGCTCTCGGGAGAGCGATATGGGAATGGTCATGGGAAGCATTGCGTATAAGGCCACACAGGGGTTAAAACCATTTGAGAAAAAATTCCCATTAGTGGCTCTATTCCAGATGTATCCCGCGCCCGAACACATCGTGACCGTATCTGGAAAGGGGATTAAGTCTGTGAAGGATTTGAAGGGAAAGAAGGTTTCCATCGATGTGCCCGGCAGTGGATGTGCGGTCATGGCCAAGGCCATCCTGGAGGAATATGGATTTAACCTGGAAAAGGATCTCACCATTGCCCATCTCTCCCAGTCTGAATCGGTCCAGGCCCTTAAAGATGGGGTGGTTGATGCGGTGTTCTTTAACTTCGCTTATCCTGCTGCAGCGGTATTGGATTTGGCAGCTACAAGGGATATCATTCTTGTCCCTGTTGAACCCCCCATGGCTGATAAGATGGTCAAAAAATATCCCTATTATGTCAAGATTACCATGCCGGCAAAGACCTATCCAAAGGCTGATTACGATGTGCTCTGCCTCGGGGATTCCAATGTGATAGTCGCTAATAAACAGATGGAAGAGGAGGTGGCCTACAAAGTGGTTAAGGCCATCTTCGAAAATGTGGACAAAGGCAAATGGGCTCTGACGGGCATTCATCCTATCGCTGCTCAGTTGATACCGAGCAACGCCCTCAACAGTCCTATAGAATTACACCCCGGGGCGATAAAATATTTTAAAGAAGTGGGCGCCATCAAGTAGCCAAGGGGAAAGTTCATTGAAGGGGAAAGGCTGATCACTGGAAATCCAAGATGGGCAGCCTTTCCCTTCCAATATATTCTTTTTTCCTTCCTGCGAACCCATCCACAGTTTTGGGGTCAGGTCTTGAATTATCACTTTTTGATAAATTTGCTTATTATCTTGATTATCGTTGTACAACAAAATCCCACGTGATGAGCTAGTTCCGATAAACTACATCCATATATTTGAGATGGAGAAACAGAATGCCTTGAACCTTTCGACCACCTCCTGGAAGATGGCCCAAAAACGATGCCTGTTCTGGTCGTCTTTGAAAATAGGCAACCGGGCATTTCCCCTGGAAGTGCCATGATGGATTCCACCTGGAATTCGAGACCGAACGGCCTGGCCATAATCAAAGAAGAATAACTCAAAAAGTGATAATTCAAGACCTGACCCCTCAGCCACAACAGCCTTCCCCCAAAAAGTCAGGAAACTGCGGCACATAACTTGTTGACAATCCAGGGATGATATGGTTTACACAGACCAAGGAAACGGACATGGATCTGTTGGATCATCAAGGAGGCAGAAATGAAGGCACCACTCTGGAAGCCGTCTGAGGAACGGGTAAAGCAGGCCAACATGACTCGATTCATGGAATATGTCACCGAGAAGTACGGGAGGAAGTTCACATCGTTTGATGACTTGTATCAGTGGTCCATCGAGAGTATCCCCGACTTTTGGGCTGCCATGTGGGATTTCGGTCATATCAAGGCTTCGCAGCATTACACGGCAGTTGTGGATGACCTCAGTAAGATGCCGGGCGCACATTGGTTTATCGGGGCGAAGCTGAATTTCGCGGAGAATCTGCTGCGGTATAGGGATGACCATATTGCCCTCATATTTAAGGGCGAGGCTCAGGATTCGGTAAAGATAACCTACGCTGAGCTCTACGACAGAGTGGCCCGTTTGGCGAAATCCCTCCGGGAGATGGAGGTCACGGCCGGTGATCGAGTGGCCGGGTTCATGCCCAATATGACGGATGCCGTAATAGCCATGCTTGCCGCAACCAGCATCGGGGCGACCTGGTCCTCCTGTTCGCCTGACTTCGGCATCAAAGGCGTGCTGGATCGTTTCGGTCAGATTGAACCGAAGGTGCTCTTTACGGCCAACGGGTATTCATATAATGGTAAGCCCTTTGATTCCCTGGGCCGCATCGCCGATATCCTCAAAGAGCTCCCTTCTATCCAGAGGGTCGTGGTCGTTCCCTATACGGAAGGGCGGGCCGATATAAGCGGCGTCCCCA
>JGI2173J19968_10000791_pt1 | contig 12384 bp, 9 predicted proteins | sample DeeMarSWOR136_30_FD_19968 | JGI IMG/M metagenome (IMG submission 19968) | reverse complement strand
GCCGGAGCAGATGGAATCTTTCCTCAAAGAAGAAGAGAACATGCTCCGAGAAATGGTTGACAAGATCGCCAAGTCAGGCGCCAATGTCCTCGTCTGTCAAAAAGGTATCGATGATATGGTTCAACACTTCCTAGCCAGAAAAGGCGTCCTAGCCGTAAGACGCGCAAAAAAATCCGACATGGAAAAACTTGCCAAAGCCACAGGTGGCAATGTTGTCACAAACCTGAACGACATGACCAAGAAGGACCTTGGCAAAGCAGCGCTCGTCGAGGAAAGAAAGATCGGCGACGATAAAATGACATTCGTCGAAGGCTGCAAGAACCCACTTTCAGTAGCCATATTGATCCGCGGAGGAACCGAACGAATCGTGGATGAAGCGGAACGTTCAATTCACGACGCCCTATGTGTAGTCCGAGACGTGGTGCAAGAGACTAAGATTCTGGCGGGAGGAGGAGCTCCCGAGATAGAAATCGCAAGAACATTGAGAGACTACGCTAAATCTCTGCCAGGTAGGGAGCAGCTCGCAGTTCAAAGATACGCCGAAGCGATAGAGACTGTGCCGTTAACACTAGGAGAAAATGCCGGTCTCGACCCCATAGATATACTTACAGAGCTTAGAGCTCGTCATGAGAAAGGCGAGAAATGGGCAGGAGTAGATGTTTTCGAAGGCAAAGTTAAAGACATGGAGAACCTTGAAGTCTACGAACCATTGGTGGTCAAGAAACAGATAATCAAATCCGCAACCGAAGCTGCTACCATGATACTAAAGATCGATGATGTCATTGCGTCTGGAAAGACGAAAATGCCTCATACTCCTCCTGGTGGTCCAAGTGGGATGCCGCNTGGCGGATATGGTGGAATGCCACCAGAATATTAACCGTTAGATCGAAAGATCCCCCAATGATCGGGGGGATTAAAATTTAACCTTTTTTATGGTGTTCTCTGCGTCTTCTGTAATTTACCGTGGTAAGTCTCATTTCTTTGAAGAAAAACAAAAAATAAAAGAGAAAAGATTCTGAACGAAGGATAGATGTTAACTTGTGATGTTAGTATCTTCTTCGTTTAGCAAAACATTCTCGACAGTATACTGGCCTGCTTCCGCTAGGCTTGAATGGAACTTCACATTCTTTGCCGCACTCGGCACAGACTGCTTTATGCATCTCTCGGCGCTCTCTGTATGACAAGCAACTTACACCTCCACATATACTCAACAAAGAACCAGTTCTCATGGAACTCCAATTCTTACGCATCAAACCAGTTAATGAGTCTCTTATAACTGTATGCTAAATTTTGACGCTGAAACCATTGTCTTCAGAGTATGCTAAAGGTGACCACAAGGAGAACCTTCAACTGTTCGTGTTCGTAAAGAAGAGTCTTGTTTGTCCCATAGTTTTAATGTCAAGAGCCCTAACCTTCACCATCACAGGAAAATCTTTCACTGCTCTTCCAATGAGGAGGCAATGATGGGGCGGAAGTTCTTGAGCAATAGATTTCACGGTTTCAGAATCCACTCTCGCAGCTTTTGACACGGTTTCGAGGTCACGTTCATTAGTGAAATTGAAGAGAAAGATGCTGTCGGCTTGGCGGTAGATGTTCTCTTTTATTGTGTCAGGCTGATTAGTCACGAAACTGGTGAACAACCCGAAGTGCCTCATCCGCGTAACGATGTCGTCCCAGTAGGTTTCCCTAAGATAAAGATGAGCCTCCTCAGCAAAAAGAAAAACGGATTTGATCTTCCACTGATTCAAAAGCTTCACGAGATTCCCGAGAGTATACTCCAAAACAATCTGTCGATCAATAGACGAAACATCCTTCAAATTAATTACTAAAGCTCCTCCATTATCTCGAGTCTCTTCAAAAAGCTTTTCAAAACTTGTTGCCGCTTCATCGTCATCTGTGAAAAACCCTGAATTCACCAGACTATAATACCGAGAAAAAAGAGCATCACGCACATGCAGATTACAACTACATTTTCTAATAGCCTCTCCAAGGTCCTGAAGAGTAAACTTTCCTTGCTGACGCAACGATTTCCATATACGCTTAAACTCTCGAGTCGACGTTCCGGGAAGATCAAGAGCATGAACTAGAATCTTCAAAATGACGCTTAGACCCACTTGAGACAAAGAAACCCTGAAGTTGTCTCCGGGAGTAAGCACATGAACTCTGTCACTATACTCGTTACCTCCTCCATTAGCGGAAAAACCTAGACCAGTATATTCGCCATTAAGGTCAAGAACCACAACCGTAGCCTTGTATTCAACAAGACCTAAGACAAGCAGTTTTGAAAGGTGAGATTTTCCTGTTCCCTTCTTTCCTGTTATAATGTTCAGTCTTCCGTCGAGATCATGAGCCGTGATGTTTAAGGGAGAAGCATCCTTAGTTTCACCGATATTGATGGGAAGACCTTCGTTGCCATCCACATGCGCCAGCAGAGAATTGATGGTGATTTTTGTGATTCCGGACTTGGAGCGGGAAGGAAGCCATGANGAATTCACACGCAGCTTATCGTTTAATATGGTTCCCCGAATCTTACAGAGAAGCATGCGGGCGTCTTGAATATGATTTATGTGAGATGAGACTCCTAGAGGGTCAAAATTTTCGCCATAAATCTGCTCTTCGGTTGTGGAATCGCGAAGAAGTTCTTCAAGAAGCCCTGGAACACTGGCGAATTGGACATCGATTACCTGCGTGATCAACTTTCTGTTAACGTTAGTGTCCTCTACGAGAAGATAGTCGCCTTTTTCAACGTCGTCTTTTGGAGAGCTGAGAATCTGAAGGCTGTTTCCCTCCTTCTTGTAGAGCCGCATTGTTATCCCTCTGCACCTTTTCCAAAGGGTCCAAAAAGCAATCGGCGCACATTCGGTCTCATAACTATCTTGAGCCCATACTGCTGGGCTATGAACCGTTGGATGCCGATCACTTCAGTGGCAGTGAAGGTTGAGAATATGTGAGCCAAACGTAACGTCTCAGGGTAGCTTTGAACAAGAAGATCGCTTCCGAGAAGACTCTGAACAGCCTCTATCCCCCGTTCCCGTGGAACTTTTCGGTCAATATCTAACCTGAAAGAGCATACTCCACGAGTTAGTTTTGCGACGTAGACATCTCCAAGAAGGAGAATGGGACCTGAAGATAAGGGAAAATCGTTTATTTGAAGAAGACAAGGAGGCTCAGCTTTTTCCGCATAATCAGTTAGCTTATGACCTGAAAACCGTAAGGTAGTGTTCTTAGAGAAAGCCAAAACGATGCTGAGACGATTTCTCGCGATTTCTAAGAGCCGAGACATCTCATCCACAGGGCTGTCAACCATTCCAGCAGTCATTGAGCCATCCCATAGGATGATGGTGCCGTACGTCGAACAGGAGATGCCCAGCTGTAGCCAGCGTTCAAGCAGGTTGCCGATTCTGGCTTGTATATTGGTGATGCTTGGGGCTCTGGGGTCTTCTGAGATTTCAAAGTGGTGGTTTCTGAAGAGCTTGTAGATTTCCTTTTTGTTTTGTTCTGTTATGTGGAAGGGGAAGGGCCCTATGCGTTGGTATTTGTATCTGTTTTTCTCTTTCCAGACTATTGCCCCTCTTATTGCACAGAGTACGCCTGTTTCGGTTTCTCCTATTCTTATGCTTGAAACGTCAACCGCAACAACAGGTCTCTCGTCTAAGCTATGTTCTAAGGGAATCGTCTTTATTGTGGAGGGTTGTTGAATCTTTATGATTGGTGTTGCGTCTGCAATATGTTCTGTTGTAGGTTGGTTGAGGGGGGTTTGGTTGGGCTGTAAATAGCTGCTTTCTATGTTTTTCATTGAGCTGAGGCTTACTTCTATGAATGTTTGGGGGAGTTGTAGGTTCTCTATTTGGGGTGGAAAGTTATATGTTAGTGTTGTTGTATAATTTAATTGCTCAATCAATAAGATTCACCAATATGGAAGTGATTTAGGCGACTCAATATTTAAATGTTGTGCATGCACATCATGAACAATACAATAAACAATAAGGGAGAACAATGACAGAAGAGACAAACCCTCCAATCCGCCTAAAAATGAAAGTAGGAAACCTAGAATTCGAGATCGAATGCAAAGAAGACCAGCTAGAAGCAGCAGTAAAACGAATCCTGTCAACAGTAACAGCATACTCAAAGGAACCCATGATCATACCAGAACGCTCCCTCCCCTCGCCAAGGGCAGAAACATGCAAAAGTCTCATACAAAAACTCTGGTCAGAAGGATGGTTTGCCTCTCCACATGGACTGGGGGAAGTCCACAGCGAAATGGCGCGCAGTGGCTTCCACTACGACCGCACAGCAGTAGCCCACGCCCTAGTGGACTTGGTGAAAGACGGCTTACTGACCAGAGAGGGACAACCCCGACGTTACCGTTATGCCCAAAAAAGACCGCCTAGAAGCTAAAACCTTTTTTCACGCAATGATTTTCACTCTGTAAGTAGATCATAGAAGTTCTTTTAGCTCTCTCCACTTCTTCACGAAATCCAGTCCTCTCGTAGTTGTTACGTATCTGCTTGAATTGTTGTGGACTTCCAGAAGTTCCAGCAATTGCAGTTCAGAGAGATAATGCTGAAGCATCTTCCATGACAGATTTGTCCCGTACATAACATGAGTCTTGGTCTTCGGCTCTGAACATAAACCAAGAATCTCCGCTATGATTTCTACACGATCTCTCTTAACCATCGCCATCACAAGAACACCCTTAATTTATCATTGAAGCGTTTTTAATGTATCTATTTTGTATCCCTGTTGAACAACATTCTTTGCTAAGTAAACCCTGTTTTGTGTCCCCTCTAGGCGCTATAATAACGGAAAACAGCAATTTACCAAAATCAAGCATGAGAACCAATTAGACGGCATGTCCCAAGTGAATCCAGAAGCATCACTAATGAGTACCATACAGCATTGACGCAACATGTAACACAGAAACTGTAATCCTGATTGACCAGAAAATCAGATCTATTTTGGCTTCCAGATACAGGTTATAGCCTTTTGGTTACAGGCTTGAACGCAGGGTACAATACCTGTTTCGGGTTTGCAGGGAGAACATGTATATCTTACTTTTTTGCGATGTTCTTCTGTGACTGCAGCTACAAGTTTATCTTCAAGATCAATAAACATGGTCTTCATCTTCAAGGCTCCTTGAGGACATATTTCCGTGCAATCGCCGCAGCTGTTGCATTTTTCCGTGTCAATCACTATGTAATATTCGCCTGACCCGTCTTGGTAACCATAATACCTTATAACCTGTATCACCCTCAACGTTTGAGAGATTTTTCGTATAGTGCCTTGGCGTAGAGAGCTGCCCCCATGGCACCGGCGGAAACAGGGTCAAGTCCAGTCTGCTCCAAGTTTGGAACTGGAAGGCTTTTCACGCCTAAAATGTTCTCTACTCTGTTCACTATGCCGATGTTCTTGGATTGTCCCCCGGTGATGACGAAGTCTCTTTCGCAACCCACCTTTTCTACAAGTTCGCTCATTCTGATGGCCATGGCTCTCATGTATGCGGCTAAGACTTTTTCTTTGGTCCATCCTTTACGCAATAGTCCAACCGCTTCCGTTTTCGCGAAGACTACGCAGGTGCTGCTAACTGGCTTGGGTTCTTCGGTTATGCTCAGGGATACTTTGCCAACATCTTCGATGGGTATCTTCAACAGGTCAGCGATGACTTCCATTCCTCGCCCCGTGCCCGCTGCACACTTGTCGTTCATCAGGAAGGAGACTACTTTGCCGTTCTCGTCGCAGCGGATAGCTTTAACGTCCTGCCCACCCACATCCAGCACTGTTCTTACTGTAGGTCCCCAAATGTAGTTGGCGCCTTTGGCGTGGCATGCAATTTCTGTGATGGCTCTGTTAGCCATGGGAACGTTCACTCTGCCGTAACCAGTTCCCACAATATAGTTGAAGTCCTTTAACGTCAATCCAGTATCTTCCATAGCCCAGCCCAGCACTTTCTTGGCGCTGTCAGAGCTGTTAGAGCCAGTTCGCATTACGCTCCACGAATATATTTCGCCATCCGCCATGATAACCGCCTTAGAACCCACCGAGCCAACATCCACCCCAGCAGTTATTACATCAGCGTTCTTCCAGTCTCTGCCTGGCATAACACTGTGGTATTCGAGCCATCTCCAGTATTCCTGTTTTCCTTCTTTATTCTCCATTTTCTTCATTGCCTCCTTCCAGCTCTTTTGGCGGCGATTAAGGCGGCGCCTACCGCACCAGCATATAATGGTTCTTCAGGTATCAGTATTTCCGTTCCCAGTCTCCTCTTAAGAGAAGCAACNAAACCAGCATCTTTAGCCACTCCCCCCACAAGCACAATATCCGGGTTTATTCCCAATCGAAGCACCATGGAGGAGATCCTCTCAGCTATGGCGTCAAAGATAGCTCGGGCGATTTCAGTTTTTGGTTCTTCTCTGTGAATCAGGGAAACCACGTCAGACTCTGCGAAGATGACGCAACTGGCGTTTATGGGGCTCGCTCTCTCTGCCTTCAGGGACAGGGAACCCATATCATCCAATTCCACTTCCAATGCCCTTGCCATGGCTTCGATGAAGGTGCCGGCTCCAGCTGCACACCGAGCGTTCACCACAAAATCCAACATTACTCCCTTTTCGTCACACCTCACTGCCCGCGCCTCCTCAGCCCCAACATCTATCACAGTTCTGGCTGAAGAGAAAAAGTAGGCTCCTGCCCGAGCGTCAGCTCCCATCATGCTGATTGTGCTGTCTGCAAAGGTGGCCATCTCTACACCGGTGCCGGTGGCTGTAACATGTTGTATGTCCTCGCGGGACAGTTTGGCGTTCTGTAGTGCCTCTTGGAAGGCTTGTTCAGCGGCTTTGGTGGGTTCAAATCCTGAAAATTGTTGGTTCTGTGCTATTATCTGGTTGTCTTTCAGAATGACTACTTTTACCCGTTGGGTTCCCATGTCTATTCCAGCGGATATCATTTTCTTTTGTCTCCTCATATGTCGATTCTTGATTCCAGCATCTCTAGGAAGGCTTCGATTCTTGTCTTCATCTGTCCCACATCTTCCCTAGTGTATTCCGTGTCAAGGTAATATACTGGTAGACCCATTCGGTCTAAGATACGCTTAATTCGTGCGTATTCCATGGCGTAAAGGATGCATCCGCGAACTACGTAATATATTACTCCGTCAACCTTATACTCTTTGATTCTGTCCATGAGCCAGTTGACGCGGTCCTCGTTTCCATGTTCTGAGGTGAAACAGGGGCATGTGGAGGCCATGAGGTATCTTTCGCTTACGGCATTGAACATATCCCTCATAGTCCATTCGTCTACTCCCACTGGGTCGTAGAGAATTCGATCCCCTGAACATTGTTCATCAGCAACCAACACTCCTTGAGGGTTCGATTCTTCGATCAGGTTGGGAACCTTCCAACTGTCAGGCCATAACATTGGAGTTCCTGTAACCATCACCCTTGGCGTGTCAGGGGAGCAAGCCCAATTTTTTTGTTCAACCCTTTTTTCAAGTTCATCACACAGTTCATCTGTCTTTTGGGTCCACCGTTCTATGGCGTCCCACAGGCTGGTTTGAGTCACAAGCATGGCATCCCTTCCCATGATTACCGGAGGTCCTTTCCTCAAGTCTTGTAGTCTACGAAAAGCCTTCGTTGCTCTCTGCATGACCTCTATGGCTGATTTCAGTTTTTTTCTGGTGATCTTTGTCCCTGTCAATTCCTCAATTTTTCCTTTTATCACCCGCATCTCTTCCTTCCAGAGGGTCAGGGACTGCGGGTCATCTTTGACGCGTGGGGGTGTCATATACCATACAGGTTTGTAGTCTGACAGGATTTCGCTCAGTTTGGTTCTGCCATCGCATGTGAGAGGGGTTATTATAGCGTCGCTGAGCTCGAGATATGGGGAGAGATTCACCATTTTTGCGCCAACTGTGGATCTTATGACTGGACAGACCTCAACTGGCATGATTCTGTCTCCAAGTTTTGCTGCGTCATACCATCCCGAGCCTATGCGAACTGGAATGGCGCCAGCAGCCAAGATCAACTCTATCGGCGCGAACATGCAAGAGTAGCCGATGAGTTTTTTTCCTGCCTCTTTCTGTTCACGAATCTCTTTTTCGCGCTGCCCAAAAAAGTTTGAGATTTCATCGAAGTATTCCATGGTTTCCGGTCGGTTTGGCCATGTCTTTTTCATTCTTTCGATGTTTTCTTTAATCGCCTTGATGGATACAGCTTTGATCGAGCTTCTCAGTTCCTCAATCTCGTTCTGAGCCATTTCAGGAATATACTTTGATCCTACCTCGATTTCGCTTGCCATCAGAACACCTTACTCACTTTTAAACAGTTTTTGGGTTTGTAGATTGAAGTGACTATGACTCCTTTTCGGAATCCCGCTCCGATGCCTGCGATGTAACTTATGATGTAGGGAAGGCTTGCAGAGGTGCAGAAAGTGAGCCCATACAATAAGCCTAAGATTAGCGATGCAATGTAAGGATTCGAAATCTGCTGTAACACTGTCATCTTGGGAGGAGCCCTTGAATTTGTTAGAGCAGATAGATAGAAGCAGTGACATTTAACTATTACCATAAAATCGTCTTAACTAGTCTATTTAGTCTTTTAGGTCCACTCTGTAGTTTGCTTAGTCTTTTTCTATATTGGTTACTGTAACAGGGACAGCTACCTGAACATCACCATATTAGGAGCCTAATAATACTTCATTGTTGAAAAACAGTTTTTTTCCGAAAATACCTAAAGAAGCATCAGAATNTTTCATGGTTGCTCCAATGTTTAATAATGTATTGTTGTATTGTTACTGTTTGAGGCTATAAAATGNGNANTTGGAGGCTTCTTAAACCCGAAGTTGGGGACGCTTTCACAAACATGGCAGTCGACGAAGCAATCATGAAAGCTAGAATCGAGGACAGAGTGCCCAACACCCTCCGCTTCTACATGTGGAACCCCTCAGCCGTTTCCATAGGTCGCTTCCAAAACCTCCACAACGAGGTTCATGTAGAAAACTGCAGAGACCACGGTGTAGACATTGTAAGAAGAATTACAGGTGGTGGAGCCGTATACCACGACTCTGAAGGAGAAATCACCTACAGCATAGTAGCCAAAACCAGCGAGTTAGGATGCGCGGACTTGGACATGCTCTCTGCATACCGGAAAATATGCAGCGGACTCAACGANGCAGTTAAAATCCTTGGAGCCAAAGCCGAATTCCATCCGCCAGACCCTAAACGGTGCCCCAACCTCACAATAAGCGGAAGAAAAATCTCCGGAAACGCCCAATCTTGCAAAAAGGGTGTTTTGCTTCAGCACGGAACATTTCTACTGGACATAGACCACGCAAAAATGTTCACCTTTCTAAAGGTTCCTTGGGCAAAAACGTTAAACGATGTGCTGAAGGTGTCGAAGAGAAAGCTGACTTCTACAAGGCAAGAACTTGATTCAGAATTTTCTACAGAAGAAGCTTACCAAGCATTAGTTAAAGGATTCGAGAAAGCGCTAAATGTTCAGTTTGTTGAGGAAGAACTCACAGAATATGAACAGAAGCTAGCTGAGAGATTAAGAAAAGAAAGGTTTGTGACCGAGGAGTGGGCTTTCCTCGGTAAAGCATCCATCTAGATGCATTTTCTATAGTAGCGCATACAGGACTATTGTTTGAGCAAATACTGAAGCTACCAGCGACATCACAGTTATCAATGTGTTCAGTGAAGGTCCTGCAGTGTCTTTGAATGGGTCTCCAACAGTGTCACCTACAACAGCAGCCTTGTGAGGCTCTGAACCTTTACCGCCAAAGGCTCCCGCTTCTATGTATTTCTTGGCGTTGTCCCATAATCCGCCAGCATTAGACATCAACAGGGCAAAGATTAGCCCCGAGAATATACTGCCTGCCAAATANCCACCAAGAGCCTGTATTCCACCAATGAACCCTACTGCCAATGTAACAGCAATAGAAAGAACGCTTGGCAAAATCAACTCTTTCAATGCACCTTTAGTGGCTATGTCTACACAAGATTTGTAATCTGGTTTCGCGCCTTCTTTGCCTTCTTTTAGACCCGGAATCTCTCTAAACTGTCTCCTAATCTCTTCAATCATCCTGAACGCATTTTTGCCAACACTTAGCATAACCAAAGCTGAAAACACCGCAGGTATTGCAATACCTATGAGCGCTCCAGTCAAAACTAATGGATCCATCAGGTTGAAAGTGATTACGTTTCCAGTTGCGTCTTGAACTATTGCTTGGAATGCTGCAAGCAAAGCAATTACTGTTAATCCTGCTGCTCCAATCGCGAATCCTTTTGTTATAGCTTTGGAAGTGTTGCCCGCGGCGTCAAGCCTAGCTGTGATGTCTAGGACATTCTCTTCTAATCCTGCCTGCTCTGCGATTCCTCCTGCGTTGTCTGCAATCGGACCGTAAGCGTCTCCAGCTACAATCATTCCAACGATAGATAGCATACCAACTGCTGCCATNCCAATTCCGTAAACACCTGAAACTCCGTATGCTTCTGCCACCGTATACGCTCCAAAAGACGCCAATGCGATTCCTAGAAGCGGCGGAAAAATGCTTAGTAACCCGTAAGAAAAGCCTGTGATTATGTTGACAGCAGCGCCAGTTTGTGACGCCTCGGCTGTTTTAATTACTGGAGTTCTGTCGATTGAAGTAAAGTAGTCTGTTGTGATTCCAATAACGACCCCTGCAATCAATCCGATAACAGCTGCTGCCCAGACACCGAAATTAATGCCCAGATACTGTGTTACACCAAATGTTATGACACCGAACAATATGCATGTTAAGTATGTTCCAAAGTTGAGGGCGTTTCCAGGATTGCCTTGTTTACCAACACGAACTATGGCAACTCCCAAGATTGAAGCCACAACTCCTAATCCCGCAAATATCAGTGGCACATTGACCAAAATGTTATCGAAGGAAGTTAACCTTGGGATAACACCCAATATCATTACTGCCACGATGCTTGCTACATAGGAGTCAAAAAGGTCTGCTCCCATTCCTGCAACGTCACCAACATTGTCGCCGACGTTGTCCGCTATTACAGCAGGGTTTCTTGGATCGTCTTCGGGGATATTCATTTCCACTTTGCCTACAAGGTCTGCGCCAACGTCAGCGGTTTTTGTGTAGATTCCTCCACCAACCTTAGCAAATAGTGCCATGGCGCTTGCTCCGAAGCTGAAGCCTAGAACTATGTTTGGGTCACCAGTAAGTGCATAAACAACACTTATTCCAAGAAGGGCTAATCCAACTACAGCTAATCCCATAACTGCCCCTCCTCGGAAAGCTATGGGAAATGCTTTGTTCAGTCCCTGTTTTGCTGCAAATGCTGATTTGACGTTTGCTTTTAATGCGACTGTCATTCCCAAGTAGCCTGCCAAGGCAGAACATATTGAACCAAAAACGTAGGCTACTGCCATAATTGGATCTAGAAATATCGCTAAGGCTGCGGCTACTACAATAACGAAAACTGCGAGATACTTGAACTCTACTTTCAGGAATGCTCTGGCACCCTCTTGTATGGCGCCCGCAATTTCCTTCATCTTGTCTGTTCCGCTATTTTGCTTGTTGACATAGAAATAAAGGTAAATTGCGACTAATATCGATGCTAATGCAGTAATCGGCGCAATTATCCAATCAATAATCATAATCTTTTACGCACCTGTGTTTTGAGGTATTACGGTTTCAACATGTCTGTCTTAAGTTTTTCGCCGAAATACCATCAGAGTACTTGATTCATAACTCTGTTTTGGCATCTAAGCTTAAACTCTGAGCCTAATTTCAGACTTTAGTGTAGCCGTGAGAAAATTTTTGTATCAATTGTAAGAAACGCTTTTTAAGAGCAAGGTGACCCTTAAACTTCAAAATCTTTCAGTCAGTAAGAAAGGCGGTTGAAATGAGCCCTGAATGGCACTCCATGGAAAAGGAGAAACTCCTAGAATCTCTAAAAGCCACCGAAGCAGGCTTGAGCACTGAAGAAGCTGAACGTCGACTGCAAGAGTTCGGACCCAACGAGCTGGTGGAAAGGAAAGGTGTAACTCCTCTTCAAATATTTCTTGGACAATTCAAGGACGTATTCGTGATCATGCTTCTAATCGCCATCGGCATCTCCGTTGCGATAAATGAGATCGTAGACGCCGCAACTATAGGCGCCATTGTGTTCCTCAACGCCGTAGTTGGTTTTGTTCAAGAGTATCGATCGGAAAAGGCAATGGAAGCAATGAAAAAGCTTACAGCTCCCAAGGCCCGGGTGCTGAGGGACGGAACAGAAAAGTTCATTCCATCACGAGAAGTTGTGCCCGGAGACATTGTTCTCTTGGAAGCTGGAGACCGCATCCCAGCTGATGCTCGACTCTTCCAAGTTGTGGACCTGAAGACCGACGAGGCTGTTCTTAC
>JGI2173J19968_10000789_pt1 | contig 12389 bp, 6 predicted proteins | sample DeeMarSWOR136_30_FD_19968 | JGI IMG/M metagenome (IMG submission 19968) | reverse complement strand
CTCTTTTGCATTCTACTTGAAAGTCACCGAATGGATTGGCAGAGATCACCTCTAAATGCCCCGCATTGAAAACTTGCACAGCCGAAGCACAGAGTTCATAGTCTTTGCAGAAGATGCTTTTATGAGGTCGCTAATAAACTGTTTGACAATATGTGGAACGTACGGGACCGGACTCTGTTGTTAAGCTATACCCTCAAAAATTTCGACGGAACATTGTCAAGATCGAGACTGGCATGTTTTCCCGCTGTCTTTTGCACAGCCCAATGAAGCACTTCGTGGCTTAGAACGTCCTCGATTTTGTCCTCGTGTTCTCCAAAGACGTATATCACTCCGTCGCCTGTGTCGTAGATGCCGTAAATTGGTGGAAAAGAGAAACGAAACTGCAGTCTCATGCTTGCCACTGCGAAGCCCTCAATAGCACCCGTAGAAAATAGATGATATATTCATGTTTGCGAGGAGAGAAATATTCCAGGGATCGATACAGCCTCAAAACCTCTCTTAGAAATGCGGAGCTCTGGTTGCCCAACAATTGAAGAAGGAAAAGTTATAATCAAATCCTCGAATATATTCTTCCTTGTACCGTTTCGATGGCTTTTAGGAGTAACTTGAGATGGCTGATGAATTCGGGCAGAAATTTATCACGCCTATAATAAACGCTTCCTATCCGGGAACGCTGGCTGCCCTGAGCTTGGCAGTGCTGCAGGCCGGTCAAGAACGGCTTAGCAGGGAATTGGAGTATACGTTTCTAATAGGAGCAGCGATGTTCCTTCTATCANCGTTNTTCATATTTTTCTACAGCATTTATCCCACTCGAAAGAAGCTCTGGACAATGACGGCCATTACNTTTCTGCTTGGACTTATCTGTTCGCTGCTTTCTGTGTTCCTGTTGTTCCTTACCGTTAGGTAGGAGGAGAACCTCCAGCAAGAGGAATTTCAGAGTCTACGTAAGCGGTGTAGATGAACTGGACACTGCTCGGGTGTTCTTAGGTATGCCCTCCGCGGCTAGTCCTTTGTGGGAGTCACAGCGTCATATGTGGCTAGGAATCCGTAGATCGCTTGTGTGAAGGCTAGGCCATACGTTTGTAGGTTGATGAAGGGACTAGATGGATATGAGCCTGCTCTGTTGCGGCGTTTCCACTTTGAGTAGTAGAAGAGCCAGTATACGATCTGCATCGAAGCAGCGACTGCGAAGAAGGGGATCGACATTAATTCAGTTCCGGCAAGGAGACCTGCTAGGATAAGTACTGCTGATAGAGAAGTGATCAAGGCGTAGGCATAGGTGAACCTACGCTTTTCTTCTTTTGCTCCCTTTGTTTTCTTGAGATACTCAGCCCGCAATTTTGCTGTTGCTTCGTCGATTGCTGTGCTTATTCTTTGGAACTCTCGTCTGAGCCTTCTAAGCCTTCCTGGAACTCTTGAAAGGTTTTCGCTGTTTATCGAAAATAAAGCGTCTAGAAACTCGATCTTGTAAGGTTCGTTTCGTTCAAAGTGCATCTTGAGATCCTCGATGTTCTTATCGACTTGCGCTGTGAGCTCCTCAGCTTTGTCCAGCGCTGTTTTGACATTTTTCTTGCATTCGGATATCTTTCTCAGGTTTTCACTAAGTACGAAAAGCTCGCCTTCCCGCATTGCTTCTAGTTCGTTTGTGCTCGGAAAAGGTGGATGTCTCAGGGTTGAAAGTACTAGGTTGGTTTCGCTTAGAAGATTGTCCAGGTAGCCAACCCAAGCTTGGCCTATAAGAAGCGAGCCGAACCTGCGGATGTCTTTCTCGATTCGTTCAGTTCTACCAACAAAGAGGAGTCGGCTTTTGATGGGTTCAAAGCAGGAGACTACTTGGTGTTCCTCCGGGTGCTTAGTTGCCTCTCGGAGACATTTACGGTTCTGAGCGCTCAGTGTTGAAAGGGAGTCGAAGCCGTAGACAATGCGTTTTTTGAATTCTTCGGTTTCTGCGTATAGATCTGTTATCGCGAAGTCCTCAACGAAGAATGTCGGAAGAAGCTTCTCTTGGACTTCATATAGTAGGTCGGGCGGAAGCTCTATGGTCCAAATTGAACCATAGGTTGAGTTTAGAAGGTAAATGGCATTCTTTTCCTGCTTGTCGATTATCTGCTCTACGATGTTCTTTGCTTCCGGCATTCCAGCCACTGCAATCTCGTTTCCCATCTTCCTGAGCAATGAAGCTAGTTCAATCTTAGAGCTGTACGTATCAGTTTGCTCGAGGATATCCTCCTTGTTTTCTTGAACGAAGTCCTGATACATAGAACTAAATGATTGCTCAATATCTCGGAGGTGTGTAGCGATTTGACTCAGAGCTAGTTGAGTGGCGCCTATTCGCAGGACTGCGGTGAACACCAATCCACCTTTTGTAACTTCATAGTTCTGCGTGATTTTTCCTGCTACTTTCTCAACTCTATTCTCGAAATCCTTTGCCACCGAATCGGCCTCTGTAGGTAGAAAAAAGAAGACAGAGAGGTCCCGGTCATGAATCGCTTCGAATTTCAGGGGCGTTCTCATCGCTTTCTTGACTGCTGATTTCAGTATAATGCCGTAACCAGCAAGTGTCATCCCGAGGTAAAGAACTGAAGCTACGCTGACGACGATTGCTGCCACAGATGCCACTTGAGAGGACACAATTGACGAGTATAGGGTGACAAGCGCTGTTTGAGCATCTCCTATCATGTAGAATGTGAAAAGAGTCGTTTGGTAGGCAGTATAGACTATCCAAGCCACTGACAAAACCGCGAACCCTATGAGAGTCCTCTTTTTCTCCACCATAAGATTCTCTTTGTCGACCTTCATACCGAGGGTCTTCTTGAATAGTGACCAGACATAGCCGTATGAGTCTTGCCTTAGGTTAGGAATGTTTAGCAGGTCGGCTAGTACGTAGTAGCCGTCTGTTTCAAAAGGAGGCGCCATGTTGAATAGAGTTGTATAAAAGCAAAAGAATGCGGTCATGTAGAGCAGGTGAGAAATGGAGGGAGGATATTGGATGATCAATCCTCCTGCTACAATTGCTGAACCTATAAGAAGTGTTGAAATGTTGCCAGCCATCATGACAAGAATCCTCTGTTTCCGGCCAAGAGTCCATGCGTCGCTTGCTTCGATATAGAACATAGGGGAAAAATAGAACAAACCAGTGCCAATCTCTCCCGGTTCGCCACCAAAGTGCACTAAGGCAAGCCCATGGGCGATTTCATGAATGGCTATAGCAGGACCTAGAACCACAAAAGAGTAGAAAAAGAACCCCACGAGCGTAGATCCTAGCACCCTGAAGCTCTCTGCATCTTCAAAAATGGCCGTGAACTGGGGAGCAAACAGTACGCAGCAAAGGATTATGAACGCTGCACAAACCCAAAGAAGGGACATCCTAAGCAGGGGTCGGAGTATTTTATGAGTGGCTTCCAAGAAATTCTTGCTTTTCATGATCAGAGCTACTTGAACCTCGAACGCTGAAGGGATTTTTATCCTTCTCTCAGGAGGTCGTTCGACAAGAGATTTGAGTAGCCCGGCTTGAGCACAAAACAGAATGACTCTTTCCGCAGTGTCCGGGTCAATATCGGGCCATTTCTTAAGAGTCTCTTCAGTGATTTCAGCTACGGTTCTTTTTCCGTCAATGAGATTCCAAGTTCCATAAGCGTATTCATCAATGTCATAGATCATCCCTGTATTGTGATTTTTCATTACGTATGTTTGTTTGCCGCCAACCTGAAGCGTTTTGACATTGGCTTTTGAAGAGCGCTCCGGAGCGAATTGTGGATTATAGGTGATTTCGTACATGAGATCCGTTTTCGAGGATGTCGGTTCGACATTTGGCCGGGGCATCTTTCTACTCCGTCAGAACTAGTGGACCTATTTTCAATACTATGGAGCCATTAACCTCAAGGAAACAAATAATGTCGCCGGTTCTCAGGCCGAACTTTCTTCTGATTTCTGCAGGTATCGTTATCTGCCCTCGTGACGTAATCTTTGATTCTCCTCTTAGAACAGCTTCAGCTCGTTTCGTCGACAATAGTCTCTCCTTCTAACAAACTTGCACAAGCTTTTTCTATTCTAGTAACATAAAAGTTATTCGACACGCATGCTTGATTCTAGATGCTCAGAGCTTCTGTATTTCCTATCTGAACCACGCAGTCTTGAAGAGATCGCCGAGCACTTCGCGATCTCAACTTCCATGGCGAACCGCTACCTTCAGAAGGCAATCAGAGAGAATCAGATTCTTGCTTGCAGATGCTCAACTCGAGGCCATCTGAAATCGCAAAAGAAGCAAGGGCAATCTGAAATCCTCGTATACATCTCCAGAGACAGCGATCTGCTATCACGAGAATTGACGGGATTTGCCGTTGAAAAGGTAGTGAGAACTCAGAAAGGGGTGGGGAGCGAAACCACCTTCATCAGGTTCAGCTCCGAGAACCCAAGCAAATCCAGTTCTAATTCCATGCAGGGAGTTTTGCGGGGAAAGAAGTACGAGCTTGCAGATCAGAATTCAACGTCGCTTCCCCTGATTAAGGTTCATAAAGAGAAATTCGTGAGAAGCGCCAGAGAGCCCATTGCAGCGGGCAAGCGGAAGTCGCAAAGCCAAGCCAGATCATTCTCTATAGCAGAGGAGCTTTCTATGCTTACAGCTTTGTCTCACAATCCAAAGTCCTATGTGGATCTTAAAACGCGCTTCAAGGTTTCTAAGCCGACGCTCAGAACACTTACGAAAAAAGGAGTAGTCGAAGAGGTGTGGGGGCCTAGAAACATCGGGATCACGTATCAACTTACAGAAAAGGGCAAGAAACACTTGAACAGATTGAAAATGGCTTCGAGGCTTAAGAGAGACAAGATTAAGGACCTAGGTATTCGACTCAAGCATAGAATTCAGTGACCGACACCATTAGAAGAACAGATGAAAGGCTAAGAATATTAGCAGCCTTGGGCATCCACATCCGGAACGACCTCTCAAAACTGAAGTTCCAATATGCAGTGATCAAGCAATGTCTTCCAGCAATGGTTTAGAGATTCTCCTAAAGAAAGCCAAGGGATATGAAGAGGGATATGACTGGCTCGAAGCCGCACGGTCTTATGTGAAAGTGCTTGAGTCCAAACCAGTAAGGGAAGCTTTCGCCGCAGAGACTTGGCAAAATATAGGATTCTGCTATGGTAGAGCTTCTAGGCAGGCTCGAAGTCTTGAAGAATTCAGGGAATTAAGGCAACTTTCAGCGGAAGCTTATGAGAAAGCAGCTAATCTTTTCGGGAAGGAGAAAATTGCAGACAAGAATCTGGGTAGAAGCGGGCAATGTAGGGCTTCCGCGGCTTACATAAGGTCATGGTTAGCGTCTTCTCCTTCGGAAAAGAGAAAGATGTTAGACGATTGCGTCAAGTTCGGAAGACTGAGCTTGAGCGAATACCAGAAAGCCGGCGACGGACTGAACTATGGGAAGATGTGTGACGAGCTGTCGATGTGCCTCCTGGACAAACTAGACATCGCTTCTAACTGGAGAGAAATGACAGAGGTCGCCAAGGAAGGATCGCGCTGTGCCGATCAGGCCGTTTCAGCTCTTTCGAGACTCGGAGACAAGAATGAACTCCTTCGCGCGTATTTCACAGCTAGTCTTCAAAGCTGGTACGCAGCAAACATAAGCGAGCGAAAAGAGGAACGGGATGAACTTGTCCGCAAGAGCCTAGACTATTCAAGAAAGGCTTTGATCCTGTCTGAGGAAGTTGCCAATCCTTATTACACAGCAATGTCGAACTGGGCGGCAGCCCTGTGCACACTTCTTTTCACGGAAAAGGTTGAATCTTCGCTAAACCATGCAGAAGAAATGTTGAAGCAGGGAACGATCGCAAAGGACAATTACTTGAAGGGCACAGCATTCTATGTCCTTGCGTTTGTCACCAATTGGATGACGGTGCGCGAAGCGGATCCTGACAAAAAGAAGGAAGAGCACGAAAGAATCATTGAGTACAGTGAAGAAGCCTCTCGCTATCTTCGGGTTGTATCTCAGGATTCCTTTATTGCAGAAGCCTTCTCCTATTGTGTAGAAAGCTACTCCTCCTTAGCACGTGATGTGGAAGCTAGCTCCGAAGATAGGCTCACTGCATTGGAAAAGGCAGTGGANATCGGACGCAAAGGATTGGAACATGCTGTTCGCTCGGGGTCNGCAAACGCTACNGGTGTAATCCTTCACGCTTTGAGCAAAGCACTGTCCGAGTACTCAAATCGAAAGGCCGAGAAAAACGAGAAGGCCAAGCTTCTGGAAGAAGCCCTAGCTCATAGAAAAGAATACAACAAAATCGCTGAAGAAACCTATACATCGAACAATTGGGTTCGTGGCGTTGGCAAAACCTACGAAGGACTAGTGAAGGCGGAGTTAGGCAGGACGGAAATCGATGATAATAGAAAAAAAAGCTTCTTCGAAAGCGCTGTCTCAGACGTTGAAGATGGAGTATCAAGATGTAGGAAGTGGATCTTGTCCCGCCCGGTTCCAACGCTGATCGCCGCTGTTGCAGGATACGAAGACAGTTTTGGAGGAATATTGAACGAGCTATACCTGCTTACTAAAGATGAGAAAATTCTCGGCAAATCAATCGACGTTTACGAAGACGCGGCTAGAAAATTCGGGCAAGTCAACTTGTCAAGTCGAGTCGCTGAGTCCTACTGGAAAATGGCTAAAAACCAAGACCGACTGGAAAAGCACAGCAAAGCTGCCGAAAGCTTTGAAAAGGCATTTGCAGGATACAAAAACGCTGCCCAAAGAATCACGCATTTCGCGGACTTCTATCTCGACTACGCATCCTACATGAAAGCATGGGCCGAAATCGAGAGAGCTAAACTTGCTCATGAGCGAGAGCAACATGCAAACTCAATGAAACATTATGATAATGCAGCAAACCTCCTCAAACCGTCAAAACTGTGGGGGTACCTATCCACAAACCTCTTTGCGTGGTCACTTCTGGAACACGCAGAAGAGCTGAGTAGAAAAGAAAGCAGCACGGAGTCGATAGAAACCTTCAACATTGCAGCTGATCATTTCGAAGAAGCAAGGAAAGTCTTTCAGAACGAAACCGACAAAATCCAGATGCCAGATGAAAAAGAAAAGGCAATCGAACTCAGTGAAGCCTCCGTTCGGAGGAAAGACTATTGTCGAGCAAGAGCAAACGTTGAGGAAGCAAGAATTTTCGATCAAAAGGGAAACTATGCTGAGAGCGCGGAAAAGTACGACTCAGCTGCCACCGCTTTTGAAAAGATGTTGGAGGAAATCGACGTTGAAACTGAGCGAGAAGCGATGACTGCTATTGCCTTCATGTGTCGGGCGTGGCAGAAAATGAAAATCGCTGACGGAAGGAATTCGCCCGAGCTGTATCAAGAAGCTTCTGAAATGTTTCTGAAAGCAAAAGAGCATAGCACCAAGAATAAGACGAGCCTGCTGGCCTCTGGTGACAGCGCCCTCTGCCGAGCCTTGGAATTCGGCACTAGATTTGAATCGAGCGGAGACAAGGAGTCCTTCTCCAAAGCAAAGCAGTTTCTTGTAAGCGCCTCGAATAGCTATTCGAGAGCTGGGCTTGAGAAAGCAGCTCTCTGGGCGAGCGCCACAGATATTTCACTAGATGCCTATAGTTACGTTGTAAGCGCCGAGACAGAGGTAGATCCCGAAAGGAAAGTAAAAACCTACCTTCTCGCAGAGAAGTGTCTTGAAAGGTCAGCTGAACTCTACGAAAGAGCAGGTCATGCAGGCAGAAAAGAAGGAGCTCTCAAGACTCTAAGGATGGTTAAGGAGAAGAGCGAGTTTGCATTGTCTTTGGGTGAACTTTTTAAGCCGCCCAGCGACGCTGTAAACACCAGCGTTATCACTGCACCTGGCATGATTGTGGAAGAAGCAGTCGGCTTGATGAAATTTGAGCACGCATTTGTTGAAGCCAATGTGATAAGTCATAAGAGCAAAGTTGCTGTAGGAGAGGAATTGGAAATGGAGATTCAGCTCGCCAATCTTGGGAAGAACGCGGGCTTCTTGATCAGTGTGGAAGGCATGGTTCCGGAAGGATTCGACGTTACAAGAAAGCCCGACAAGTGTACGATGAATGACGGTGTTCTCCTGTTTAGGGGCAGAAAATTGGATCCTCTTGAAACAAACGAAGTGAAACTTAGCTTAAAGCCCAAGAAGAAAGGAGAGTACAATTGGACACCTGAGATCAAGTATATGGACGAGACTGGGCAACACAAATCTTGCCAGCTTGAGCAGGTAACACTCAGTGTCGAAGAACTGGGAATTCGCGGGTGGCTACGAGGTCCAGGTTAGTTTTCCAATTCTTCATTCACAGGAAGGCATTTACCCTTTGTCGCCTGCGCCATGCCGAGAGCTCACCAGTGCTAACAGATATATGCCAACGAAGGCAATGGCGAAAAAAGGGTTCGGCAGAGCAAATGAGCAATCATCGAGAGTTGGGGGGAAGATTTAATTGCGTGCACGCATAATTTGGACGTTAATACGTGGTTCAAGGTGATGGGATGCCGCGGGAACCGATTCTGGAAATCGACAAGAGATACTTTGTGGTCAAACTTCACGGTGAATTGCTCGAGGTGGACCTAAAGGAAGGCGCCAAGAAGGAACTTGAGGACGTGGTTGAGGCGCATCCTGTCCTCAGAGAGAGCCTGGGAATACTGTTTCAGACAATAGTTCCTCTAGACGTGGCGTTGCACGAAATAGAGGCCGCTAAGGTCGACGATAAAGGTCGATTGAAGATCATCATTCCGCTCCGCAGAGACATAACTATTCCACTGGAAGCTGATGAATCCAGGAGAGTTGCTGAGAAGCTGAAAGAGCTCATACCGGCGGCCAAACTCAAAGAGGCGGAACGCCAGGCAGCAATGGAAGAAGCTGAGAAAACGACGAGATATAAACCTAGAGAAGCCGTCTAACTACTCCGGATACAAAAAGCCTGAAGTCCTTTAGTGCACAGCGAGAAGCTATCTATTTTTCTCCTCTGATCCAGCCTAGAATTCCCAATTCCTTAACGGTTACTTGGGCAGGTTCAGGCTGATGTGTCACGTAATTGCCGTCATCATCCATGTAAAGGATCTGCGGGTTAATCGTAAACGTTCCTTTGGACAATGGTTTTGCGATTATCTTTATTTCTTCGGTTTTTAGCGGCCCGAGTTGTTTCCCTTTCATGTTTAGGAGAGAACCTTCAACCCTGTAGGCCTTTGGCGCTTCTCGAATCTCAAAGCCTTCTGGGACAATTCGTTCGCATTTGACGAGTAACGCTGGTGCTTTTCCCGGGTTGACCAGCTCCAGTTCGAGCTCAATGTCATCGCCAACGCTCACTTCATTCTTGTCAAGGATGATATTAGCCTGTACGCTTGCTTGTTCAAATCTTTCGATGCCAAAAGCCTTTTCGTACATCGGACTCGGCGTGGAGAAGGAAGCGGTTGCTGAGGTTATGGCGGGCGCATCCAGCACCTCTGTAAGCGACGTCGCCAGTTGTCGTTCCTCCCTAGCGCTTTCTAGAAGACGGTTGATCTGCTCAGCCTTGTCAGAGTGTTTCGCCATATTGTATGAGGCTGCTGAAGCTTCAAGCAGTTTTTCGGCCATTTCGTAGAACTGGGCCTTCTTTCTTGGATCTGTTTCTGTTTCCGCCCTTTTCATGTGCATGTAGGCGTCGAAGAGTCTATTGGTGGCCTTGGCATAGCTTGAGGCACTTCTGAATCCTGCCAAAATGTAGTTTTTCGCGGCAGCTTCCAAGTGCTTCTTGGCCGTCGAATATTGGGCGGAGTCTCCGGTGATTTCAAACTCTGTTCCCGCTTGCAATGCTCTACAGAAACTGCTGTTCGCCAGAGCTAACATGCTGGTTGGCTGGTCAATGGTGCATTCTTTTGCCTTTTCAAAAAGCTCGGCTGCTTCTCCGTAGATGGCCGGCGAAGTTTTTGCCTCGGCCATCATCATGTGGTGCCATGCTTGGCACAAGAAGATCAGTGGTCGAATTTCTTTGCTGCTTTGTTCTGGCTCGGTTTTGGCCATTCTTTCGAATGCGTCTGCTGCAGAGGCATATTTCCTTGAGCTTGCAAGGAGGTCGCCCTGTCTGTCTAGGATTTTGGCTTCTTCGAGTGTGATTCTCCCAGTGCAGTACCTGCGTCTAACGTCACAGGCTCTTACAAGCTCAGTCGCCACCTGCATCTCTTCCTTGGCTTTGATTTTCTCAAGCCTTGCCTCGATGGATTTCTCGGCTTCCTCAAACAAATCAGCGGATTGTTGAAAGCGGTCTTTGGCCTCTTCGATTTGCTCTCTCCGACTTAGGGCTTCTGCTTCTTCGAGCCGTGCCCACGCTAGGTAGTTTGAACTGAGATATTCCCATGCCTTCGTCGATTTGTGCAGACTGGCTGCTTTCTCATAGTGCTCTTTTGCCTTCCCGTATCGTCTTTCAGTGTGATGATGCTTTGCCTTCTCGATTTCAACCCAAGCCGTCATGTAAGTTGCGTGATCTTGGTAGAAGTCGCTCAGCTGAGGGATTCTCTCAGCCGCTTTCAGGTAGCTTTCTGAAGCAAGTTCAAAGCTTTCGGCTGCTTCCAGATTTTTCCCTAAGACATCTTGTGCCCATGCGATTTTCCAGTTTGCTTCTGCTATCCGGCTAGCTAAGTCCAGCTTGTTGGCTGATTCTTTTGATTTTTTGTGGACTTGAATTGACTTCCTGAGGTGTTCCGGGTTGTTGGTCAAGTAGTAGAAACGTGTTAGGAGGGTGCCGTAGGTGTCTTGATAGGATTGGAGCGCAGCAAAGGGTGTGAAGCCGCCCATGCTCTCATAATAGGGTACTACCTTGCTGCAAAGTTCAAGACATCTTTCTTTTGCTGAGATCGCTTTTTCAAGCAGCCTCTTCCGGTTCTCAAGGTTTGTGTCGATTTCTGCAAGTTCAGCCTTTATTCCTGCTAGGTAGTTCTGCTGCACTCCCAAATTCCAATGGTCAAAGGGTATTATTTGCTCCAGGATTTCGAGGTTTCTTACCCTGTATTCTAAAGCCCTTTCTAGGTAACTCCTTTTTTCGGTGGTGCTGGGCTCCATGAGGGCTCGAGCTTCGAGAGCTTTGCTGACTACGTTGAGTACATAAGAGATGGCGTACGGTTGGTCAGAGGATTCCGCTAGGCTCAGGGCTTTTATTCCTGCTTCTAAGGACTTCTCAATGAAGTCCAATCTCTCCTTGGGGTCGGTTTCCCACAGGGCAAGTTCAAGCTGCTGTTCTGCAAATCCTGCAGGCCAGCGCATAGATGCCATCGTGCCCATGAACGGCAGTGTGGAAACATGTTGCCTAGCCTTTTCATACGATTGAATTGCCCTTTCTGCCAGTTGCCGTCTTAGGTCTGGATCCTCGGTTGCCTTGGCTTCCCAATAAGTGAGGTAAGCAAGGGAGTCGAGAGCTCCTGCGATTAGCAGGTTGTTTCCTTCGATTTTGCTGTGTTGTAGCGCTACTTCGAAATGCCTTCTTGACTCTTCTCCTCCAGTGGTAATTCCTAACCAAAGATGTGTCAATCCCAAGAGAAATGCGTCATCAGATTCTTCGGAAAGGTCAATGGCTTTTTGGAGGGTTGCCACGATCTTTATGCGGTTGCTGTCCTCTTCCTTTGGGTCTGCAATGTAGTCGCCAAAGAAATACAGGGAGGTTGCCAAGGTAAAGCAGGCCTTGGCAGTTTCAGAGGTGGTGTCAAGTCCAGAAAGAGTTTTGACAGCCTTCTCTCCCCATTCGATCCCCCTTTGCACAATGCCCTTCAGTGCATGCCTATCCCACTCAAGATTCGCTCTGCAGTCGAAAAGTAACAAGAGTTCACCATAAGTCCTCCCGTACTCATACTCATTTCCACAATGTGAAAAGCCCTCTAGAGCCTTGCCTTCCAGCTCTAGGCATTCATCAAGAAGTTTCCTCTTCTCAGACGGATCATCAGTGATCCAGTGATCTAGAAATTTGGCAACTGCCAAGGAGCGACGCGCGCGCCAGAGTGAAGCCTCCTCCATTTCAGCGAGTTTTTGGTGCAAGCTTTGAGCTTTGTTGTAGGCTTCAACCGCTTGCCATACTCTCTTCTTTGACTCCTCTAAGCTTAAGGCTTGCATCGCAGCCCTGTAGAGGCAGTAACCTATTCTCTCTTGAATCTCAGCTTTCCTTGAGAAGTTGTCTTCTCCAACTATGCCCAAGGCGTGCCCATAGGCTGATGCAGCCTCTAGCCAAGAATACTCCTTCTCCTTCTCTTTCGCCTCACGTAAGGCACTCGATGGCGACCAGCCTTTAGACATGTCGAACAAGCCAAGTAGACGATGCGTCGAGGCTGAGAAAAGGCTTTCGCAGAACGCACTCCACGTGGTTGCTCTATGGCTATGGGGGTTGGCCCCATCGTGTGCCGTATCGTCCCGTGAGGGTGACGATGTCGT
>JGI2173J19968_10000783_pt1 | contig 12423 bp, 16 predicted proteins | sample DeeMarSWOR136_30_FD_19968 | JGI IMG/M metagenome (IMG submission 19968) | reverse complement strand
AAAAGCTACAATTCCAACCAAAATAATTCTCATCTTCATTTTATCATCACTCCAATAAATAGATATTATATATTTTATCTAATATTTAATATCATCTCGATATCTAGAAAACATGCATTTATAAATGAAGCGCAATAGAGTAATGTTATCTGACCTAGACTAAAATCATTATATCCATTGTACAATCTAAACTCTAATCACTTAACATAAAAACCTTCTAGGTATGATAATATTACATTGTAGGTTTTTCTAAAATCCCGTCAGGATTATCTGTCTCGTTCACACCACATATTTTACAGATCATAATTACAAAACTATTCTGGAAGTGTCTTATAAACATATATTTCAATTTCTGGGTTCCAATAATGATCAGATGAATACGTTCCATCGTGAATAAAGGATTTAACAACAGAAGTGTCTGTCTCTTGATGTGTTGCCACAACATCAATAAATTCTGTCTTTTTTAAAAAAAAGGATCCTTCAACATACACAGTTCCGTCAGTCGTTGTTTCAGTAAATGTCAAGGTTTTAGAATATGGTCCTCTCATCTCAATTTTCACAACATCTGACACACCCTTATATACCGCGTCATAGTTTGATATACTTTGATTCCAGTAGTAATGAATAACTGAGACGCCGCAACCTACAGTAACATTAATTGGAAGTTCTCCATTAACTGGTGTGCCGCCAGGAACTATAATAGTACAATCTGCTGTCCAAGTGTATGAGGATCTACGCCCTTTATTACTAGCATCTTCAAAATTAATAGATTTAGTGTCAGAATAGGTTTTATTTCCTTCTGAATGAACTGCAGTGACAACTACGTCTTCACCTGTTTTTAAATATACAGTATGTAAATAAATTAATCCACCACTTGGTGGATATGCAAAATCATTGTTATAGTAATTGCTTTTTAAATCAATAGTAACTTGAGGAATCATTTCCTCCCCCTCATCATTTTTGACATTTACCCTAACATATACAACTATCTTAGTAGTGTCAAACGTGCCTTCCTCGATATCTTCTGAGAAATCATCATCCTCATCATCATCACAACCACTCAGACAAACACAAACAAGGATAATCACAATTCCAAATAATTTCATTCTTTTGTTCATTTTCCTCCCTAAATTTATGAATCAATAAAAAATAGATAAAGCTTTCTTATTAAAGTCCTTTTTTATAACAAATTGTAATATTTGATTAAATCTAGGTTTTTAATTTTATCGATATATTTTATTTTATATTTATAAGGACACTGCTCAAAAGTGCTAAGTCGGGAGTGAGAATAAATTGTCATGATAAAAAAGAAATAAACTAGTTTATTTTAATTGTATTGAAATTAAAATTAAGAAGAAATATCTTCATTTGAAATTTTTAAATGCCAGATGATTAATCTTTGGGTTTATTTTCTTTAACCCACTTTTTTATATCATCAATGTGGTCCAAAATCAACATAGCTTTCCAATATCCAAATCTAAATGGATAATTATCATCTTCACTTCTTTTTAGTACTATCAGCTTGTTTCCTTTAAATTCACCTGTTTCAAATACCATTAATATCCCTTCTTTCCATTATTTGATATAAAATTTGTAATTTATATGAACTTGTATTCTAACAAAAATATTTGAAAAAAATCATTGCTTATCTTTATGCTAAAAAATAATTCATTAATAGTTTATTTTAATTGTATTGAAAATAAACAAAAAAATGGTAGATTTAACCAAAAATAATATATAGTATTAATTACCATAATGGTAATTATGAACAGATATACAAAGATGTATGGTTGGTTATATAACACATTTGAAAATAATACATTTACAATAGATGATTTTCGAATGGTTTTTCCAAGTTCTCAACATACAAAAATTATCCACGATTTAATCAAATTAGACTTTTTAAAGCGAGTAAAACGTGGAAAATATAAGGTAATGAAGCCTGAAGACTTCGTAAAAAGAATTGTAAAAGAAAATTTAGAAAAAGATGATATTTTAAAAAAATCCGATAAAAAATACGCGTTTACAAATAGTACAGCAGTAAATATTTGGACTGATGGCTATTATTGGACTGATTTTACTAAGGGATTTAAACCAGTTCACATAAAAATTTTGAAAAAGGACATTTCGTATTGGATCGAGTTTTTTGAACAAAATGATGTAGAATATGTTTTAGAAGACGAAAATAAGACATTATTTGGTCTGACCTATATTTTACACCCAAAAGAAAAATTTACTTTTGAGATTAGAAAGGGCAATAAAATAATTCCATTAAAGGAAATAGTAAAATATTGCCAAAAAAATATTTATTTGTATAGACCTGCATTAGAGTATTTAGACGAAAAATATCATTTAAATGTTATTGAAGATTATGAGCAGATGGTATCATGATTAGAGACTTTTCTGATAGAGAAAAGGAATGTTTCACTTTTCTAAAATTAATTCCTAAAGAGAAAAAATATGTAATTATTGGAGGCTACGCAGTATCATCATTTGGATTTCCTCGCTTTTCTGTTGACCTGGATATCACAATTCCTGAAGATGAATTGCCCTTTTTTAAGAAATTAATTTCTGATAACGGTTATGAATTTAAGATAGGAAAAGAAGATCTAAATTATTCAGGAAAATTTGAAAGATATGAAAAAGACCTTGTAAGTATTGATCTTTTGATTAATGGAGTTCAATCTCGTCAAACTGGATATCATTATCCGTTTAAGTACATTTTTAAAAACTCTCAAATCAGAGAGGCAAGTGGTTGGGACCAAACAAATAGAGTAAAAGCAAGAATTGCAAAAAAAGAGATGCTAATAGCATTAAAAATTCATTCGATGAGAACAGCTGATATAAGAGATATAATCATGCTTTGTTATAAGATACCAGAAATAACGACAATATTTAATCTTTTGAAGAATAGCCCAAAGGAAAAAATCATTGAACACATAAATTTGTTGTTAACAACCTTAAATGATGAAAAGTTAAAAAATTCCCTAAAAGGCGTATACTCAATCAATGATAAACTCTATAAGAAAACAATAAAAAATTGTAAACAAATTATAACAGATGTTAAAAATCGATTACTATAATCATTTTAGATTGATTAGAGTTTAATATAATTTATTTTTAATAATACTTTCAATTACCTCTATCTAAAGAAAATAAACATGTTTTACAATGTATAAATTGATAAAAAATGGAGAATTTAACCAAAAATATTAAATATGTTAGTTATATAAATTTATATAATAGTTTTATTGAGATGACAAAGAAAATACACTATCCACAATTAGATACGATTCTGATGGTAGAAGATACAATACAAAAAATGGATTACCCAAAAAAAACCGAACTATGGAAAGCACTGCCAAAAAAAGTAATGTATCAGACATTTTGCATTATAATTGATTATCTAGAAGAATCCGGGAAAATCATGATCGATAAAGACCGAAGAATAGTTTGGACCTGGAATCCTGAAATGATTAAAAGAATTAAAATTTCTGGTGTGAAACTAAGATGAAAGATAAACCTATTTATGTTGCTTTTGCAAGCCCAAAACTCGTTAAGTATTTTAAAAAGTTAAACAAAAAGGAAAAACATATATATAAGTTTTAACTAATAGTTTACATATGGTTTCAAAAAATGAAATAAGGGCATTTAAACACCTACCAACGACAATAACAAAATTAGCAGAAAACCTAGACATCTCAAAAGCAGCCTCATCAAAGATTGTAAAAAAACTTATTAAAGATGGTCTAGCAAACAAAAATCGTCAAGGAAAAAAAATGATAGTCAAAAAAGAAAACACAATGCATGCAATCGAACTAAATGAAATAATACAAACATTTTCAAGACTCCCGCTTGAAGAGTTGCTTACGCATTCAAGCCTCACATTAATATCAATAATAGACTATCCATTGAATTCAGAAGAGCTAAGAAAATCTATCAATGTAACAAGACAATGGATATACAAACAAATCAAAAAATTAAGTAGATATGGTATAATCCTCAAAGAAAAAAATGGTTACATAATAAATCCAACTCATGAGAAGATATTTAGATTTGCAAAACACTACCACGCTTATAAAAACTATCAAAAAATAATGACTGTATCAGAAGACGCTCAAATATTATGGCAGCATGGAAATGAATTTTTATTTAAGACAAAAAAGGATTTAAACAAATATAAGAAAACTGCAGTAAGTGCTTTTTCAAAATTTAATCTACCATTGTTAGGCGACACAAAATATTACTATTATACACAAAGAAAACTACAAACAAGTGATATTATAATGCATACAATCCTAATAAATCCTCATAGTAAGATATACAATCTATATGCATGTCTTTTATATGATAAAACAAGACCTAAAAACATAGTAAAATTCGCAAGATTGTATAACCTTACAGATCATACAAAAGAGATAATTACATTTCTTGAAAAGCAAAAATCAGATAAAAAATTCTTACCAAACTGGGATGAATATGAAGAAATTGTAAACCAATATGGAGTGATATAGCATGAAAACGTTTGATAGCAACTATATAGAAAACGAACTTGAAAAAATAAACAAAAACCTATCAAAACAAATAAGAATCTACATATTTGGTGGAGGGGCAATGAGTTTTTTTGATCTGAAAACAGCTACAAAGGATATAGACGTAATACTTATTTCAGAATCTGAAGCAAATGAATTAATCAAATCATTATACAAAACTGGTTATAACAAAATCCAAACAAAAGATTTAGTTTATATAAACATGAAAACAAGAGAAATAATTGAAAATAAGGATGGTTTTAGATGGGATATTTTTGTAAGCAGAGTATGTGGAGGACTTTTATTTTCAAAGGATATGCAAAAACGCGCAAAACCATTTAAAAATCTTAGTAACATCAAAACCTATCTAGTTTCTCCTGAAGATATTTTTATCTTCAAAGCAGTTACTTCAAGACCAAGAGATAGAGAAGATATGTTTTCATTGTTCTCGCATGGTCTAGATGCAGGAATAATTAGGTCTGAAATACTAAATCAAGCACAACTTGATGAAGATAAAGCATGGCTTTCATTTTTTTTTGTAGGTCTTGATGAATTGGTAAGTGAATATAATATAATATTTCCAGAGTATAACGAATTTTTGAAAATAGCAGAAGAAGAAATGCTTGAACAAATAATCCTCAAATTAATCAGAAAAAAACCTCGATCTATAAATGACCTTCTATCAATCTTGAAATGTGAAAGAGAAGAAATTAGACCAATTCTTAAAGATCTAATGAGTAGTAATAAAATATCACTATTTAAAGAAAAATATAGATTATATTAAGTTTACCAATTATAATTGTTAATCAATAACTAAATACATCTGATTTTAAACTTAAATGTGGAAAGTTATAAATATTAATTAATAACAATTTGTGATTAAAATGCCGAAAAAACAAGAATATCAACTTGAACATTCTCCAACACCAAATACAGTTCTGATGGTAGAAAACACCCTAATGAACATGGAAAAAAGCATATTTACAATTGCAGACATAAAGAAAAAACTACCAAAACAAGTAAATCACAAAATGCTAATGATAATAATATCTTATCTAGAGGAATCAAATAAAATCCTTGTCTCAATAAAGGGAATAACTTGGATACACAACACAAGTCCACGTTTACGCAAAGGAATTTCCAAAGGGCTTGAACTATGAATAAAATAAATGTGATGCTCTCATCTGATGCAAAAGAAGTGTACAACACTAAAAGAAGAAGTGCCTAAATCAATTTCCAATTTAACTTTTTAATCTTATTTTTTTATTTCGTCACTATAATCAACTTGTCTAACCATTCTTCAATTTCTTTTAAAAAATCATTAGCACTTTTTTGTTTAAACTCCCCTCTTTCGTACTTTTCAAATGCTTTTTCTGTTCTCAATGCAAATCCCAGTTCCTCTTTAAATTTCTTATCAATATTTTTCATACTTTTTAGAATCACCTGATTATTCTTTTTTATTATTAGGAGTTCTTCGCCAATTTTAAAATCCTTTCTTAGGTGACTAGGTATTACAATTTGTCCTTTTGAACTAAGTTTTGTTATAGCAACTTGAATCATAATTTTATCAAAGTAAGATATGTCTTACTTTATATTTATAATTTTTTTGAAATCTTCATTATTTATTTATAGAATCAATACAGTTGTTAATACAAGAATTAAACCCTCTGAGAAGTATAAATCACCAAAAAGAATGTATTTTAAAGTAGTATGTTTTGAAAGATCAATCATTAAAAAATTAATCTAAATAAAAGATAAAAAGTTTATTATATAAATATTATAGTAAAAAGTAAAAAAAGAGAGGAGGATTTGAACTAGTCAAATCCAAGCAGGTATCTTAATATTGGAAAGACGTTTGGAAACCTCTCAAACAAAAGATACAATAATGGATGATTCACTGTTCTTGTTCTGGGAATAATTATTTCCAAGGGATTTGACCAAGCACTTTCCCTTCCATAGATATCCATTGCCTTAACCCTCACTTGATAAGTCCCCCTTTTAGACCAGTTATGCTCTGCCTCCACCATGCTACTCGCTGTATAAATCCATCCGGAATCGTTTCCGTCATCCCAATCAAATAGATACATAATACGGTCAAAATCAGGGTCACTTGTCATATTACATTTGAACAAATAATCTACATGAGGAAGTCCTCTGGTGGGTCCCTCTGGAGTATCTGTTTTATGCGGTGGTTCATTTTCCTCAAAATCAAAAAGAGTGCCAAGTAAAACTCTACTTTCTCCATTGGCAAGCTCCTCATTTAAATCAAACTCAAGATATTTTGAAAAATCATTATTGTAAAAGATATGCATCTTCTCATTAATCAGATCATAAACGTTAGAATAAATTGTCGTTGGTACATTTGTTGCATCACAAATCTCACTGAAATAACCAACAGATAGTTCAGTCATATTCTCAAGCATGCTTACTGCAGTATCATACCTCCAACATGGATAACCACCTAATTCTGGCTGACTTTGTAAAAAGTTGGTAACTACCTGGAAATCACCATCTCTGTATATTATTGTATCATAATCCTCAATGATTATTGAATCTCCATACCTATCAGCAAACATCAATTGACCCTGAGATATTCCATTAGGCCAATATTGGTCATATTGATTGATATATACATCTAAAACTTCAGAGATAGTTGAGCATTTTGCAAGACAATATGCCCATAAGGAATTATCATAATACTCAGGATCACCACCACTTTCAAAAAATGGTTTCCCACTATAATCCACTGGATGAGCCGGTGTCATATAGGTATCAACAAACAAGCCTTGATCGTTCATACCTTGGATTGGAAGGGTGAAATCAAAACCAAACCATGGCCACCAAATGTCAAATATTATTCGACCATATTTACCTTCGCCCTCTGGGTAAACATTCATGTACACATCAAAATTCCTTGACCAATCAAAATTTATGCCAACTAAAACATTATCTTTATCAGAAGCAGTAAAACCTGTACAGGCAGATACAGTATTTACAGCAGTTCCTATCAACAGCCCCATAACAAAAATTCCTAAAATTTTTCTTTTCATTTATTCCTTCCTCCATTAAAATAATCAATATCCTGTTGTTTTCCTTCTTCATTTAAAAAAGAAATTTTTTCAATTTGTTCCTTTGGAATGAATCTATGTTCCTCAAATTTCTTCTTTCCATCATAACTCTTGTTTATTACTCCTATATAGATTCCTTTTTGAGAAATTAAAATAGCTTCAAAGAGTTGCTTTTCTTTGTTTTTTAGTGTAATTGTTGCGTTTTGAAGGATATTTTCCATCTTTTTATACACCCTTTCGAAATAGAGACGATATTGATTTTTTGAGAAAAACCTCATTATTTTATGAGGTTCTTCTCTATCCTTCCTCCTCCCTATAGATATAAAGTGGAAGATTATACTCAAGAAATCAAATATGTAAATTATTAAACCTATGATGATATTTTTTAACAAAAAATTAAAATATTAGAAAATACCATCATTTTGTGAAAAATATATGTACAATCTTGATGTAAAAGACAAAAAAATACTATATTGTTTAACCATGAATTCCAGACAATCCTTAAAAAGTATAGGAAAGAAAGTAGGGATTTCAAAGGAACTTGTATCCTATAGGATTAAGAGGCTAGTAAAAAATAAGATAATTCTTAATTTTTCAACAATTCTAAACTTTGAAAAACTTGGCTATACAATAATGCAAACCAACTATAAGTTCGTAAATATAAATCCAACAATAAAAAAAGAAATCCTTGATTTTCTAGTTAATCACAACCATACACTGTATGTAAGTCTTGTAGAAGGAATAAATGACCTTCAAACCGATTTTTATATGGGAAGACCGCAGGAATTTGAAAAATTAATTGATGAAATAAGGGGAAGGTTCTATTCATATCTTACATTTCAAACCTCATATTTCTTGTTTAGAGGGGAATTCTATGATTATTCATTTCTACTTAAAAACACAGAAAAAAAAATGTTAATTAACTGGATATGGGGACAAAAGCTCTATTGTATTGACAGTTTAGATTTCAAAATACTAAGGGAACTCTCAAAAAATGCTAGAATCTCAACAAAAAATATCGCAAATAAACTTTCTTCAACTGTAAGCACAATAAACTATCGAATAAAAAAACTAGAAAATGAATTGATAATAGGTCTATATACTACAAATATAGATTGGTCAAAACTTGGCTATCGATGGTTCCACCTTCGAATCAGTCTGAGAGACTATAGCAAGAAAAATAGAATCATACAATACATGCGAAAAAATCCACATTTAATTCGTAGATTTAAGTTTATTAATCTTGATATGGACCTTCATTTCACACTTCTTCTTGAAAACATGCAGCAATTAAGAACAATAATTGAAGATCTTTCAACTAACTTTCCAAATGCAATTAATGATTATCATTTCTATAGTACATATAAGGTATACAAATACAATTTCATGATTCCTGAAATATTAAAAAATAAAGATCCACTCTGTCGCGGTCATACTATTTAAGAGCTCCATTTCATATCATCAAGCCCTTTTACTGTATATAACACCAAAATTGATACAAATGTAATTAATGCAACTAGGATAAACAAGTTATCTGCTCCTAGAAGAACAAAAAGTGTTCCTGTCGCCGAACCTATAACAATACTTCCAAAATTAACAATTGAGCAGATTATCTCATGCTGAAATGCACTTATTTTTGGATTGATTATATCCATAATCATTGCCCAATTTCCTGCAATTACCCCATTCAAGAAAAATAGCAAAATGCTAAAATTAATAATCAGATGAATATATTCTGATAGAAAAATTGGAGTTACTGAAAAAATCATAACAATAATCAAAAAGATGTACAGTGGACGTTTCCTTCCATATTTATCGGAAAGAATCCCTCCAACAATGGAACCGGGTACAACCATTACAAGCCATAATGCAAATAATACCCCAATAGAAGTATCATTTAAATCAAGCACTACTTTCAAATATAATACAAGAAAAGTAAAAAAAAGTGCATGTTGAAGAACGATTACAAAGAAATATAGAGTAGTGAGTCTTGTAGTTACTTTCTTGAATTCCTGTTTAATAAGCGACCATATACGCAATCTATCAATTCCTCTATCCTCATATTTTACACTTAATGGAACAACAACTAACACAAGAACCAAAAATCCAGATATTAAAAAAGAAATGCTATAACCAAAGGAAACAGCTAAAGAAATAATAAAGAGCGCACCAATATATTGACCTACCCATTTACCAATATTCATTGAACAATTGATTTTGCCGCGTTCCTCTTTTTTTGATATATCAATTGCCCAGGCATCAGTAGCTGAGTCAAGAAAACCTATCCCTGCATATCCAAGCAAAAGAAAGATAGTGAAAAATATAAGTGAAAAATAATGATTGATTAATGAAAGAGTAAAAAAACCAAAGGCTCCTGCAATTGTTCCAAATACTGCAAATTTTTTTCTACCGTGTTTATGAAAAAAATCAATAATACCTCCCCATACAAATTTAAGTCCCCAAGGAAGATACCCTATTCCTGAAATTAAGGTAACCAAAGGAATTGAAACGCCTTTTTCTATCAGATAAATTGGTGTAACAATAAGAATCAATGCCTGATAAAGTCCCTCTGAAAAATAAAGGCTGCTGAATAGCAAATATTTAAATTTTTTTTGAATGGAGAGATCAAATGGCATAGACATCGACAAACGAAATATCTTGATTCTATCTTACAATTGTAACAAAAGTTTGATATTTTATCTTTGCTAAAAAGAAAAAAAGAAAATATTTACGATAAGAAAAATAAACAGTGATATGGCATTTTTATTCATTTTTTGCCATTTATCAAAATTGTGAATTAATAAAAAATAAATGAGATCTGTTATTTTAATTGTATTGAAATTAAAAGTTAGGTGGTATATCATCATTTGAAATTATTGAAAACTTACAATCATCACAAATCCCGTCAGGGTTATCTGTTTCGTTCACACCACATATTTTACAAATCATGTACTACACACTTAATCTACAAATATCATTTAACTTATCATTAAGTCTATCTTTAAATTCACAATAATCCTTTTTATTAATTTGAATCAAAGATAAACGGTTGATGTCATCATCAGAATTACCAAATTTACCATCATATAATAATTTACAATTCTTATTTAAATTATTAGACAAATCTGGAGAAATCATATAACCGCTCTCAATTTTTTTAAAAATCAATTTTCTATCAAATTTAAATATGTTTTTACAGTTTTTGTTTATAAGATACAGATCAAAAACGTCCCTTTCCTTTAGTACAGGTCTTGTTAGAACTGCACGATATTTCTCAAGAATTATTTCATCAAGTGGATAGGTCTTAATTTCAATATCAGAAAGAGTATATCCAATAGATCTCAAGAATAAATCTTGCTTGACAATATTGCTGATTTTAAGTTTAATACAATTATGTAAAACATTTTCAAGAAAATTTAATTCTATTTTAATTGGGATTTCCTCTCTGGTTATGAAAGAGTTATAATACACATTTAAAATGTATACTGCCCTTGAATTTCTAACAATTATATATTTACGATTGGTTCTTTTCATTTCGAATGAAAAATTTGCTTTATTACAAATCAACTTAAAGTCTTCAATAATTGGTGCGATTAGACCTAAAATTGCCTTTTCTCTTTTATTTTTACTTTCCAATTTCCTTAAATCATTGGATCCTTCATAAGTAAAATCAATGTCTCCGCTAATTCGAGGATAATCCAAATAATTTCTAGCAAGAAGTGTACCACCCTTAAAGATCAGATTATCAAGATTATGTACTTTTCCATTATCTTTTAGTTCTTGCCAAGTTGAAAGAAAAACAGAGATAAAATAATCCTTCTCTATGTATAGATCTTCTATATTTGATTTCTTGATATGTTTTACATAGGATGTATACTTCTTAAAATTAGTAATGTTCATGAGTACAATACCTTCTTTTTAAAATTCTTAGAATAATTTTTAAGATAATCTCTAGTTTTTTTATTTTTCTTGAAATCGGTTAGCTCAAAAGGTGGGTTTTTATTAAAGTAAAGAAAATCTATAAATGTTTTTTCAGGGTTTGAATAATAAAAAGTAATTCTATTTTTAGTTGTTTTTTTAATACTTCCAAAACCAAGTAGCTGTCTTTTAATTTTATGGAATTGATATTTTATACCAAGAATATTCTTCTCACCAGAGATACTTGAGTTAAGAATAATTGGATTAACAACCCCTTGCCATATTATATTATTCCTTTCAAGAGCACTATAGAGTCCAAGATACCATTTAATATTTAGTTTATTAAGAATAGCATAAACCATCTCGTTTGTGGAATAATATGTATAAGACCCTATTTTTTCTTTTGGATCTAATAGATAATAATAACCCTTAAAAATATAGAGAATATCCTTGTTTTTTCTTAGGTTTACTATGATATTATCAGAATATTTGGTTTGCAATACATCTCTAAAAGATATTTCTAACTGTCTTTTGGATACTAGTTTATCTTTTAAAGATTCTAAGATATTTCTTATAATCTTTTCATCATTTTTCATAAATAATAATTAAGCAGTATAGTATTTAAATATTTTGTTTTAAAAAATCCAAAAAATTGGATAATTTGAAATGATTAGTATATAAATAAATTCTTATTATACCAAGAGGAATAATGTTTACTTTTTCGAACCATAATATATGTATATATATGGATATATTAATTTATCCTAAAATTAAGATTAACAGAGTAAACTATACAATATTAAGATTTTGTAATATTTAGGACCAAAAGTCAATTAATTATGTTTTATTTTTAATAAATAAGATTGTTGTTTATTATTTTAACTTATTAAAAAATCTTTGATTTT
>JGI2173J19968_10000782_pt1 | contig 12428 bp, 9 predicted proteins | sample DeeMarSWOR136_30_FD_19968 | JGI IMG/M metagenome (IMG submission 19968) | reverse complement strand
AACAACTGCCCATTGCATTTATTGATATGAACGCCCAGAATCTTTTTAAAAAAATGCTTAGAAAAATGTCAATATCTGAAAAATTCAAACTGATGATATCCGGAATTGGAGGCTTTTTTGTAAGCAAAAAACGAGTGGAAAAGGAACTTAAAAAGATTGAACACGACTTTGATTCTTATATCGAAAGAATTGGGGAGAAGTTTCCTACAATAAAAAGAGTTTTAGTTGATGAAAGAAATCATTTTATGGCTCAGCAGTTAACTCAGGCAAACGAGCAATATGGTAAGATTGTGGCAATTGTAGGTGATGGACATATTCCAGGTCTTATTAAGCTACTTCAACAAAAAGAGATAGATTTTGAAACCATTAGATTAAGTGAACTAAGAGAAAAAGAACCAACTATTTCTGATTCTTCAACAGCCACATTTAGTATGGAATATAGAGAACCTCAATGAATATTTTTTCTACCAAGTTTTAAAAATCATTCTTCTATGTGTATTTTTGTTGGGCCTGTAGCCTAGACTGGATAGGGCGATAGCCTCCTAAGCTATAGATCGCGGGTTCGAATCCCGCCAGGTCCGTTTAATATTTTTAAAAAAAAAATTACCACTACATTTCTTCCCCTAAAAGGGTTTTGAGCAATTCTTTAAACAAGACTAATTCATCTTCAGATATAGGCTCAGGAATCGGATAAAGAGTGTTTTCTTTCTTATATATACCTTTAAAAATTAAACTAAAAAGTGAAATAATTCTACCCATTTGCAATGATTTATATGTTGTATCAATACTTGCCTTACTAACATTTTTAGCTGCTACTGGATCATTGTGATCATAGTAGAAATCATATTCAAGGCCAACAATCTTTCCATGATCTCCAATGTTCATAAAACCAAGGGCGTGTTCGAAATTATTGTATTTATTACATTCTTCTGCTATCATATCATGCCATTTTAAAACATTATCACCATCATTAATAGGCCATATTTTTCCTGCTTGTCCAAAGAACATCCGCTGCCTCATCATCCTCGAAGGTAAAATTCGAAATGCATGAAGCCAAACAATATCGGTCATTTCTGGTTTGGAATAAACTTCTTTGAAAAAGTCCTGTAGATCTTCATCAAAAACCTTTGCTATTTGCTCAGGTGAAGCATCTAAACCTTTTTCCAAATGTTTTCTCATAGGACCAGTAATAATAGCTTTTAGAGGATCTTCCTCCTCAGATAATACCTTTAAAAACTCACTATCTTTTAATGAAGCAAGCTTTGGTGCACCCAATATCAAACTCTTAATCAAGGATTTATCAAGAGTATAATCCGCCATTTCTTCAACAATTTTTTTATCATATTCATCGCAAATCACGTCAACAATATAGTTCATTTTTAGATAGTTTTGACAAATATATTCAAAATCTTTTGCAATCTCAGGAGTTGGGCAAATAAACTCAGCTAGATATTTATGAGAAAGAATGGCAAGTGACATTCCTACATCATGCTTTCCAAGTTTCAAAAGCATATCAAGAGCATCTTTTAGGTTTTCAAATGGAACTAAAACTGCTTCTTCATTTTCAAACACAGGATGAAGTTTTACAATACATTCTGTTAATATTCCAGGTGGACTAAGATTTATATTAGTCCAACCGGGTTCTGTAGAATAAGGATTTAATCTCTCAATATCACTATTCTTTTTTATCTCTCCCTCATCGTCTACCAGTCTTAGATCGATAAAATTATCGGCGGCCCAACCATATCTAATCCACCATGTAGAGAGAATTCCGGATGATGCAATATTTGCACAGACATGAGCTCCGGCTTCTGCAACAAGAGCCCTTAATTTATGCTTATAGGCTTCTTTTTGTAGTTCAAAAGCAGTAATTCCAGCACCGACTGTAGCAGTACTGCTCTCAGGATGAATTTCAAGCTTTCTAATTCTTAAAAGATCGATAACAATACCTTTTTCCAGGCTAAAAGCCTCTGATATGACTGTTGGTGAAGCCATCGATAACCATGTTCCACCACTGCGAGGCATGAATGGAAGGTTATTTTTATTTGCAAATTTTATAATCTTTGATACTTGCTCTGTGGTTTCTGGCATTACAATATAAAAATTTTGTTCAGAATCTGGAGGAATTATCGATCTAATATATGAGGAGATAATAATCGGATCATTAGTCGCCCATTCTTCACCCACAATTTCACGAAGTCCTCTGATAATATCATCTTCAGGAACTTCCTGAAATTCACTCTTATCTAATTTATCGACATATTCCTTTAATGCCTTTGCAACTTTCTCAGGTCTTAATTGAGTTATAAAATTACATTGTTTATCACAAATTCCACAAAGAGAACATGAATTCACAACGTCAATTAGTTTTTCTGTAGGGGTTATTTTACCTTCGTATAAATTTTTCACAATCTCCATTCGTCCTTGTGGCCAGTAGGCTAAAAAACCATGTTTTTTTCCTGCAGGACAAACACCATTTCCAAGAAAATCAATTCTACACATTCCACAATGTGTGCCTTTTTTTGCAATTTCAACAGTGTTTTTTAATGATGTTTTTTCTGAGGCTTTCGTACTATCAGATGTCATTTTGTTTACCATCCTGATAATTATCTAGCAATTCGTATGAGATTATTTAATTTAAATATATCCTAGAAATAAAAAAGAAAGATTTTATTGAGATAGAACTTGCTAAAACCAAAGTTCGATTAAATTGTAAAAGTTCGAGTGGAACTTCTCCTGTTAGGTTGTTCACAATCCGCCAGATCCGTGGAACCTGTATAGTATTAAATTTATACATAACATCTTTTATAACTATACATTAATTCACCGTAAATAATGAAAAAAAATTTAATTGCTCCTTGCGGAATGAATTGTGGAATTTGTAAATTTCACTACCGTGAAAAAAACACTTGTCCTGGTTGCAGGGAATTTGATAAAAAAATACCCAAGACTCGTTTTAATTGTATCATTAGAGAATGTAAAATCCTAAAAAATAGAAATTGGAGGTATTGTTCTGACAAATGTGATAACTATCCTTGCAAACGATTAAAATCTCTTGATAAACGATATAGTACAAAATATCATATGAGTATGCTTGAAAATCTTAGGTATATCAATGAAAAAAGCTTAGATGCTTTTTTGGAGAAGGAAAAAAAGAAATGGACATGCCCTCGGTGTGGTGGAATAATAACTTGTCATGGAGGTATATGCTTAACTTGTGGTTTTGAAAAATTTAAAAACTAAAAAACTAGATGGATGGATTAATTTTTTTTTATGTTTACTTCTCTTTGTTCCATATAATATATATCAATTAATAAAAAATAAATAGAAACATTTAAAACCGAGTTTTTCTTCTATTTGTTTATAAAAGGTGAAGGTGAGGAGATAATATGAAAAAAATAATTTTACCGTTGTTATGTCTGATATTAGTTATTAGCCAAATAACGGGATGTGTTGAAGAAGAGAAAGCTCAAGAAAAGGTATTGATTTTTGGTATGTCTGGAGACGCTGATAAATTAGATCCAGCTGATGTGACAGATGGCGAGTCTATTTCAAGAATGGATAATATTTTTGAAAGTCTTGTTGAATACACATCAGGTGGAACTGATATACAACCTGCGTTAGCGACATCTTGGAACGTTTCAAATGATGGGTTAAATATTACCTTAGATCTTAGAAAAAATGTGAAATTCCATGATGGAACAGATTTTAATGCTGATGCTGTTGTTTTTTCATTTGAACGGCAATATAATACTAGTCATCCCCACCATGATTATGGAGAATGGGCCTATTGGGGATATATGTTTAGTGACATCGAATCGGTTGAGAAAAACAAGGATTATCAAGTTATTATTCATTTGAAGAAACCAAATGCTGCTATGATGACGAGTCTTGCCATGTTTACTGTTGCAATTATTAGTCCTACAAATGCAGAAAAATGGGGTGAGGACGCTTTTAAACATCCCGTTGGAACAGGTCCTTTTGAATTTGTTGAATGGGTAAAGGATGATCACATTACCCTAAAGAAATATGACAATTATTGGAGAGATCCTGCCAAATTAGATAAATTAATATTCAGGGTAATTGAGGATCCTTCTGCAAGATTATTAGCGGTTCAAGCTGGGGAAATACATGGTATGGAATATCCAGATCCTGCAAGTTTTAATCTTATCAAGGGTGATAAGGATTTACAACTATTGAGTCAAGCGGGTATGAATGTTGGTTATCTTGCTATGAATACCGGTTATGGATATTATGATGAAAATGAAAACGGTGTCCAAGATGATGATGAACCATGGGTGAAAACACCAGGGTATTTTGAACCATTAACAAATGTATCAGTAAGAAAAGCGATTAACCATGCTATCAACAAGACCTCTATTATTGAAAATCTATATAAAGGAACTGCAATCGTTGCAAAAAATGGTATGCCACCATTCATGTTAGGTTATAACGATGACATCGAGGATTTTGAATATGATCCTGAAAAAGCTGTTGAACTTCTTGAGGAAGCAGGATATCCGACTGGGTTCAATACTACATTATGGGTAATGCCAGTTAGTAGACCATACATGTTTGATCCACCAAAAATTGCCGAAGCAATCCAAAGCTATCTTGCTGATGTAGGGATTAATGTTGAGTTATATCAGATCGATTGGTCAACATATTTAGAGGAAACAGAGAATGGAGAACATCCTATGTGTTTGCTTGGATGGACCGGGGATAATGGGGATCCAGATAATTTTATGAATGTGCTATATGGTCCAAATTCTGCATCAATCGGAACTGCAGGAAATGTCGCGTTTTACAACAGGTCTGAAGTCCAAGAGAAATTCACAGAAGCCCTACAAATATATGATACTGATGAACGAGCAAGACTTTACGAAGAAGCACAAGTGTTGATCCATGAGGATGCACCCTTTGTCTATCTTGCTCATGCCACACAGAACATAGTTTTCAGATCAAATGTGAAAGGATATACATTAAACCCAACAGAGAGAAAATTCTTCTACCAAGTTGACATCGAATAAACAAAGATCACTCAAAGTATTATCTAATGCATAAGCAAAGCAGAGTTGTTTTTAGAAATAGAAATAGTTATCCAATGGATTAAGGATGATATGGTATATAATTAAACGATTGCTTCAGCTTGCCCCAGTAATCATAGGTGTAACTATCATAGCGTTTTCATTAATTCAAATCGCACCTGGTGATCCTGCTCGAACCATGTTGGGGCAACATGCTACACAAAAAGAGATCAATGAAATCCGGGAGAAATATGGCTTAGATGAACCCATTATCGTTCAATATGGTATATGGCTAAGCGGAGTACTGAGAGGTGATCTAGGTCGATCAATCATTACCAATGATTTGGTTGTAAATGAAATATCTTCAAGATTTCCAAATACAATCGAACTCACTATTGCTGCGATGCTATTTGCAATTCTTATTGGAGGTTTTGCAGGTATCATTTCTGCATCCAAACAATATTCAGTAACTGATTACACAGTGATGGGGGTTGCCCTGTTTGGGATTTCAATGCCGGTGTTTTGGCTTGGAATAATACTTATGATGGTTTTTGGGGTGATGCTTGGATGGCTACCAATTGGTGGTAGAATCGATCTTTTCATCCCATTTCAGCGGGTAACCGGGTTTATGGTAATAGATTCCATTATCACCTTCAATCTTCCTGCATTGATTAGTTCCATTAAACATCTCATTCTTCCAGCTATTGCCCTAGGAACCATTCCCATGGCCATGATAGCTAGAGTTACCCGATCAAGTATGCTGGAGGTGCTAAGGCAGGATTTCATTCGTACTGAACGTGCAAAAGGGTTATCCGAACGAGCGGTAATTTATAAACACGCGGTTAGAAATGCGATGGTCCCTGTAGTCACTGTTATAGGATTAAATTTTGGATTGTTACTTGCGGGGGCGATATTAACTGAGACTGTTTTTTCCTGGCCAGGGTTAGGTCGTCTTGTTGTCGAAGCTGTATATGAACGAGATTATCCTCTTGTTGTGGGATGTATTCTGATTTTTGCTATTGTATTTGTCATCGTGAATCTGATTACTGATATCTTATATACCTATATTGACCCGAGGATTAAATATGAATAAATGGGATTGGATTAAGGGCANTTTCAAAAAAATCCCTACCTTTTTTAAGAATTATAGTATAAATCGTGTAAAAGGTGTTGGTACTGGCCAAAGGGAGACAAAAACTCAGGAGCTTGTTCGAAGATTTCTATATAATAAATCGGCGGTTTTTGGTCTTATATTAATACTTATTCTTGTTTTTATGGCGCTTTTTGCTGATTTTATCGCTCCAAATGATCCTAATCCTTCCCCACCAGAATTACAAAATAGTTTAAAACCTGGTTTTTGGGATGAAAATGGAGCTGATGGAAAGCCGTTGGGCACTGATATGCTGGGGAGATGTGTGTTAAGTAGAATTATCTATGGTTCGCGAATAAGTTTAAGTGTTGGGTTTGTAGCTGTTGGCATTGCAACAGCGTTAGGAGTAACTATAGGTGTATTAGCAGGATATTTTGGTAGATGGGTTGATAGTATCCTTATGAGAGGGGTTGATATCATTTTTTCTTTTCCTGCTTTATTGCTTGCCATTGTAATTGTTGCTACAATTGGACAGGGACTTGATAAAGCAATGATTGCAATAGGTATTGTTTATTCACCTCAGATGGCCCGTATAATGCGAGGCTCAGTCTTATACATCAAGGAAATGGAGTATATTGAAGCTCAAAAAGCAATTGGGTCGAGTAATACCCGAATTATCTTTCGTCATGTTCTTCCAAATAGTCTTTCCCCAGTTATAGTATATGGGACATTGTTAATGGCTAGTGCTATACTTGATGCTGCAGCATTAGGGTTTCTTGGATTAGGTGCGCAACCACCAACTCCAGAATGGGGTGCAATGTTGTCTGAAAGCCGGTTCTATATCGTGAGTGGAGCATGGTGGGCTGCAACTTTTCCTGGTATCGCAATCATCTTTGCTGTGTTGGGATTAAATCTTCTTGGTGATGGATTAAGAGATATCTTGGATCCAAGGCTTAAAACATAGGTTGAACAAAAGATGGATACATTACTTAAAATTACAGATTTGAAAACATACTTTTATACCTTTGAGGGGGTAGTTAAAGCAGTAAATGGGGTGAATTTAGAAATAAAAAAAGGTCAGACCTTAGGTCTTGTTGGTGAATCAGGATGTGGAAAAAGTGTTACCGCGTTATCCATTATGAGGCTAATACCAATTCCTCCAGGTAAAATCGTTGAAGGAAAAATCCTTTTTGAGAGCATTGATCTTACCAAACTATCTGAAAAAGAGATGAGAAAGGTGAGAGGAAAAAAGATATCAATGATCTTTCAAGAACCCATGACTTCTTTAGATCCTATGTTTACTATAGGACATGGGATTATCGAAGTCTTGAAACTCCATCAAGGAATTAAAAAAGATTTAGCAAGGCAAAAAGCCATAGAGGTCCTTCGGACAGTTGGTTTTTCAGATCCTGAAGAAAGAATAGATGTTTATCCACATGAACTATCTGGTGGGATGAGACAACGAGCGATGATTGCAATGGCCCTTGCCTGTAAACCCTCCTTATTAATAGCGGATGAGCCAACAACAGCTTTAGATGTTACCATTCAGGCACAGATCCTAAAATTAATAGATGATTTGAAACAACAATTCAATACCTCTGTGTTATTGATCACCCATGATCTTGGAGTGATTGCGGAGTCTTGTGATAATGTTGTATTAATGTATGCAGGTTATGTTGTTGAGAAAGCAAGTGTTGACACTTTTTTCGGTAATCCTTTACATCCATATGCAAAAGGTTTGATGAAATCTATTCCTCGTCTTGACGTTAATAGAAAAAAACTTGATATAATAAAGGGTTCGGTACCCAATCTCTTTCAGATACCCTCAGGTTGTCCTTTTCATCCGCGATGTAATTATCGTTTCAAGAAATGTAAAAATACCTTACCTGAGTTAAAAGAGATTGAGCCAGGCCATTGTGTTCGATGTTGGTATGTTGAGGAGGGTAGGTAATTGGAAAATATTGTTGAGGTTAAGAATCTTAAGAAATATTTTACGATTGGAGGTGGAGGTTTTAGAAAAAAATATAGTATAAAAGCTGTTGATAATATCAGTTTTAATATTAAAAAAAAAGAGATTCTTGGACTTGTAGGTGAATCAGGTTGTGGAAAAACTACATGTGGAAAAATTATATTAAGGATTATTGATCCCTCATCAGGAAAAATTGTTTTTAATGGTCATAATATAACCAGTCTTTCTCAAAAGGAGATGTCAAGGTTTCGAAAGCAGATGATGATTATTTATCAAGATCCATTTGGTTCTCTTGATCCAAGAATGAAGATAGGCTCAACCATCGCTGAACCAATGGAGGTTCACCGTATGTTTTCTAAAAAGGAAAAAGAACAAAAAGAAAACAGGATCATGGAGCTTATGGAAAAAGTGGGTCTTACCCCTGATCAGATTAATCGGTATCCTCATGAGTTCAGTGGAGGTCAGAGACAGCGGATAGGTATCGCTCGAGCATTGGCTACAAACCCGAAATTTATTGTTGCTGATGAACCTGTTTCTGCCTTAGATGTTTCTATTCAGGCTCAGATAATTAATCTATTAAAAAATTTGCAAAAAGAATTTGGTCTGACGTTATTGTTTATCACCCACGATCTTAGTGTAATAAAACATATAAGTGATCGGGTTGCCGTGATGTATACCGGACAAATTGTTGAAATGGCCTCAAGAAATGAATTGTTTAAAAATCCTTTACATCCGTATACAAAAACNTTAATTGCATCTATCCCTATTCCAAACCCTGAGATAAAACGAAAAAAAGAGTCTTTAAAAGGAGAAGTACCTAGTTTGATAAATCTTCCTACAGGTTGTAGGTTCCATCCAAGATGTCGGATCAGTAAAAAAGGATGTTCTGTCATTGAACCAAAATTAATTGAAGCGAAAAAAGATCATTTTGTTGCATGTAATAAGTTNATGTCTTAAAAAAAACTTATTATTAAATATATTAAACAGACATTAAACGTAATATAACCCCTATTTGATTTTGCAAATAGTAAAAGTTCTAATAATTTATAATTATTTAAATAAATAAATTGAGGAGTGCTGATTTTTTTACTATCAATATAGANCCCTGCATCATTATAGGCTTTTGCATATACAAGCTGTGATTTTTAATCATGCATTTTAAGGCATTTTTTATAGGGAGGACACTTTTTTTATCTAAAGAGTATGAACTAGACTATATAATTATATAATTAATTATTGTATTCATTAACTGTTATGTTTAAAGAATGGTCTATGCTTTTTAGGAGTCATACAGCNTCTTTAACAANTACCGTGGTNTTGATAGGATTTATATTNGGTGGTGGAAAACTATTNTCTTTATTTGGATTGGCATTAATTGTATTTTCACTTTTTTTACATTATTTTACATTTGGTAATAATAGNTTAATGCATGCTTGTATTGTACCAANAGTTGGGGAGNTTCCATATGATGCACAAGATAAAATGAAAAANCATCATCCGCTAATAACAGAAAAAATAAAACTAAGTACAGCACATAANGTGATTTATACAGGTATTTTTCTAATTTCTATTGCTGCAATAATTATTTCTTTTTATGGTTCTGGTAATACTTCTTTATCNCTTGCNTTTTTTTTGATTTTTGGTGTNACTGGCTTTGCTTATAATTGTGGTTTATCAAAAGTAACNATNTGGAAATTTCTTCCTATTTCAACTTGTTTTGCAGCACTNAGTGCATATGCATTTTTCCTTATGTCCGATAGAATAAATGATTTATTTATCATGGTATTTATTTTTATTTTTCTAGCTGAGGTTTTTCAAACGGCAGTTTTAAGTGATCAAAAAGATATAGAAACAAATGTTGAAATAAATCTTTTAAATTATCTTGGGACAAAAGTATCTAATGACAAAATCTATATGTCATTTTCAAGTAAGGTAGTTAGCTGGTTTATAAAACTTTTAAACCTTGCAATTGGTCTATACATTTTTATAAGCACAGAAATAAACATAGCGATTCTGTTTTTCATCATTTTATTTATGTTAATAATAGTCTACTACACTTATAAAATAATTCATGATACAGAATGGGGTAGATATAAAAAAATCAAATATTATAGTTATGAAGAGATAAGTACAATTATATTTCTTCTTATTATTCTTATACCTTACATGGGATTATTAGAAGTCTTAATAATAACCTTGTTTCTACCATCATATTTTGTAATATTTTGTAAAATAAATTGGGGTACATTTTTCACAATAAGAACCTGATATTTCAAAATTAAATTTATTATTTAAAAAAAATAACAATTTTTTTTTGATATATATTTACAATGATTTCTGTGAGAAACAACCTATATTGCCAAGGAAATTATTAAGAGTTTATCTTATAAGAATGATCGAAACTATGAAAACTGTTACTACAATATTGTTAATAAAAAAGAGGGCGACTTTCCATCTGCTTAGTCTTTTTTCTTTTGGTAGATGCTTCTGATTTGCCCATAAGGCGCCCCACCCAAGTAACCACATACCAAAAACACCGGTAAATAAAAGATAAACAGTCATTAGGATGATTGGTTGTCCTATAAACATCAGAGGAATACCAACTATGTAATAATATAGGATAAGGTAGCACTGAAATCTCTTAAAACTTAATTTATGTGTTCGTTTGCTTATAGGATCTAACCATGCTTTTAACATTCTTGGTGTGGCATCCATCCCTACGTATATAGCACCACCAATCACAATAAGCATTGCAACTGGGTAAAGATAATTACCTACAAATGGATTGATAACTGAATAGATACTCTTCTGCGCTGAAATCAAGTCAATACCATTTGGTACAAGTTGTCGTTCTCCTAAAATAACGACCCCAGCAGCTAAAAAGGCAGCCATGAATATTGTTACAATGACAAACGAGGTTATAAGATCCAATTTCATTCCAGTCATTATTTCAGATTTTAAAGCTACTTTCTTTTCCTTAACCTTTTCTAGCCACCAAGAAATATATGCAGTAAAATCAGCATATGATCCATGCATTGTTCCATATATCGCTGCCAATTGTAGCATTACTGGAACAGTGATAATATCTTGTGCTGTAACCCAAGGAGCAATCTCGGGAGCCTGAATAATAAAAAAGCCTTTAAACATTGCAAACCAATCTGGATGAACTACAACCACAGCAATAAGTGCACCTATTGACAAAAATAAAGCAGATACCAGTTGGATTTTCTCTATAACTTTATACGAACTTATTAATCCAGATATTGCAATTATAACTCCGATACTGATGCCCCATATAACAAAGTTACCAACATTTGTAAACAGTGCTATACTATTTCCAAGAACTGTTAAAAATGCTGCAACCATGAATGGAAGTAGTGCTAAATTTATTATAATTGAAACTATATTAATCCAACCACGTGGTTTAATTCTAGAAAAAAGAGTCATTATATGTTCCCCGGAAAGTAAAGAATATCTTGTTGCTAAATAGGCGGTTAAACCTTTTGTAATCAATGCAAATGTAATAATCCATAGTGCTGAGTAAACAGGAAGTGCCCATGCACCAATACGAGGTGCCAATACGATATCTCCTGCACCCATCGTAAAGATTGCAATAACTGCTCCAGGACCAACATATTTTAAATATTTAAGGAGACTTCTTTTATTTCTTATCATTTTTAATCCATGATTAATAAACAAAACTACATTTAATAAGAGGGATTAATAATTTTTGGATTTGTAAATAAAACTCCATTAAACATTCATTTAATAAATTTTTTAATTAAAATATAATTTTTTTTAAAATTTTTATGAATGCTGATATTTTATTTAAATTCTTTAAAAATTTGCTTCTAAATTTATAACAATAACAAAATAACTTAATATAAATAAATAAAAAATTTATTCATTATTTTGTTAAATTAACTTTATTCTCTGGAAAATTAGAATTTTTATTATAGACTTGGAAAATTTTACTTTCAGCATCAGAAAAACCCAATTTGCTAACATACACCTTTGCTTCACTATAATTTAAGCTGCAGTCTTGTGGAACATCAAATGCAATAAAACCGNCAATTCCATTTGAATCTGTGAAATTAGTTGTATTTTGCCAAATACCATTGCAGTCTTTCTGAGTATAGGTAACTAGTACGTCTGATAACGTATTATTTTCTGTATCAGTTACCATAATCTCAAATAAAGACCCTTCATATAATGTTTCATCTAAATAAACAATATCTACATTCATTTGACCTTCACCCACATTTACTATTTTTGTACATGTACTGTGTTTCAAACCAGACCATATACGAAGAGAAACTTTGTAGGCACCCTCCTGATTATA
>JGI2173J19968_10000779_pt1 | contig 12451 bp, 7 predicted proteins | sample DeeMarSWOR136_30_FD_19968 | JGI IMG/M metagenome (IMG submission 19968) | reverse complement strand
CCGCTTTTGGAATAGACCGTAGAAAGCGCAAATCTATCGTCGATGGCGTTCTTGAGCTGACTGACCTTCAATCCAAACGAAGTGCCGCCGTCGATAGTCTCTCCCGTGGTATGCAACAGCGTCTCGGGTTAGCTCGCGTTCTTATCCACGATCCGAAAGTGCTGATCCTCGATGAGCCTGCCAGCGGGCTCGACCCACGTGCCCGAATTGAGATCAGAGAGCTGCTGCGTGAACTCAAGCGCATGGGAAAAACCATTATGATCTCCAGCCACATTCTGAGTGAACTTGAGGAGATCTGCGATCACATTGGCATTATTGAACACGGTCAGTTAGTCTTCAGCGGCACGCTGGAAGAAATTCATCCCCGGCTGGGAATTCAAAGTAAGGTGCGTGTAAAGGTGGCTGATAACCAGGACAAAGCTGTTGAGTTGCTCTCCGCTCTGCCTCAGATAGGCGAAGTCCAGGTTACCGCCGGCCACATTGTTGTGACGTTTCGCGACCTGCCTTTGGCGGGGGACAACGACGGCACCTGTGCCCGCAGGCAACCGACAGACACGGGCATTATTGCACGGACATTGGTTAACGGAGACATCGATGTCGTGTCGCTTCAGCCCGAGCAGCTCAAACTCGATGAGGCGTTCCTGAAGTTAACCAAAGGTATCGTTCACTAAAGCCGTGGTGGCTGAACCGGGTAATTGCTGCCCCTGGCAGTGAGCGGCATACGAGGCACTTATGACTGCATTATTTATTGGCTTCTTTCCAAAAGTCCTAAGCCCTGCTCGGCTGACAGGGCCAATTTTTGGCAAGGAGCTTCGTGTATCAAGCAGGAGAAGAAGAAACTACGCTCTTCGATTCTGTTATATCGCTCTTCTGACCATCTTTGTCGTTCTAGTCTGGGCGCAAGAAGTTAAGTACCGCGGCGCGGGCATTGTTCAGGTTTCTCGAATGGGCAGCGCCGCAAAGACCATAGTCGTGACCATCGCTTTGTTTCAGTTTTGTGCCACTCAACTCGCCGCCATAGTCATGCTCAGCACCTCCATCAGCGACGAAATTTACAACCGTACACTCGGATTGTTGATGACTACTCCGATCGCAAGCTTTCAAATAGTAATAGGAAAACTCTGCAGTAAGCTTCTGCAGATAATATTGCTTTTGGCCATCAGCCTGCCATTGTTAGCCATTGTCCGAGTCCTGGGCGGCGTACCCTGGAGTTATGTTATCTACAGTCTTTGTATGACACTCAGTGCCGTGATTTTTGCCGGGTCGATCAGCCTGTTCTTTTCAATATTTAGCCGGAGAGCCTATGTTGTAATCATCGTTACATTGCTGACCCTCGGTGTACTGTTTGCTTTGCTTCCTTTTCTGGCTGCCATATCATTATATCGCTATGTTTCCGAGGACAGATTCTTTGCCCAACTTTTTTACTTGAATCCGTACCTTGAGTTCCTCAACACGAGCAGCACAATGTTTGGTGGAGGAAGGGGCGGTGTGTCCCTCTTTTCTTGGCTTCCACACTGTGGTATTATGCTGGCCGCTTCAGCCTGCGTGCTGTTTACATCGGTTCGCCTCGTTCGCAAGGCTGCTTTACGTCAGGCTGCCGGCCAGTTGCCGTTATTAGCGCGCTTGTGGCATCCCAGCGAGCAAAATTCTGCCGAAAGTGACGCTGAGGTGAGATCACCAGCCGTGATTAGGCGCGTCACTGGGCCCCCGGTGATCTGGAAAGAACTAATATCCCCAATGTACCGCCGCCACAGACTTGCCGTTATGACCGTCATTGGAATTGAAGTAATCTTGATCCTCGCCACTCTTTTATTTCCTCCCATAATGCAGATATTCGGGTACGAAGAGGCAAGCGTATTATACGTTTGGCTTTTCTTCGGACTGGCGATGCTGTTCAACATTATCCTGCCGGCCACGTGCATCACTTTTGAGAAAGAGTCACGCAGCTGGCCACTTCTTCTGGCCACGACTTTGAGTGACTGGCAGATACTATTGGGGAAATTCGTCGGCGTCTTGCGCCGTTGTGGGCCTATGTGGCTGCTGATGTTAGCCTACATTGTTGCGTTTTGCTGTGCCGGGCTTATTCACCCCCTCGCTATCCTCCATATAGTCATCGTAGCGGCTGGGATTGTCCTTTTTCTCTCCGGAACAGGCCTCTATTTCAGCTCCCGTCTCAAAGGGACCACCTCAGCAGTCATTATGAATTTCACTTTGCCTGCAGTGACCTGGGGCGTTATGCCGCTCATTCTGGTCACCACAGTCGCAATAATTGGTAGGGCCCCGAATTCTCTTCGATACTGCTTTGATGCTGTCCCTTTTACCCAGGCCTTTGTCATAATGACTAACACCGCCGTACGTGTTGGAGAACTGGATTCTTACGACTGGTTCGACCGCCGCCTGAGTCCCGTTGCGTCAACTTATCTCTTGTTAGCCTTCATGCTGGGCTACATGCTTGTGGGCTTGCTTTTTGCCTGGCGCGCAAAATGCCGGTTCCGGCGTGATGTCTTCTAATCTAAAGTTCGAACGATTATGAATATTAGTTTCACCAACCAGATACCACACATTTTGAGGTTTTCCTGGCTCACCGGACCCCTGTTTGATAAGGAGCTGCGCGTTTCCAGCCGCAGAAGAAGGAACTATATTCTGCGGTCTGTGTACGTGGCCTTATTGACTGTCTTCGTCGTCATGGTCTGGCTCAGCGTGGTTAAATATGGAGCATCAGGCGCATACCAGAGATCTCGAATGGCAGTGGCAGGAAAGACTATAACCAGCACAATAATCATGTTCCAGTTCGCTGCTACCCAGCTGATTGCCATCGTCATGCTAAGCACTGCCATAAGCGACGAAATCTATCACCGCACCCTTGGCTTGCTGATGACCACGCCAATCAATAGCTTTCAAATCGTCGTTGGAAAGCTCTTTAGCAAGCTGTTGCAGCTAATCTTGCTCTTAGCCATAAGTCTGCCGCTGCTGGCCATCGTACGTGTCCTTGGCGGCGTGCCCTGGAATTACGTTCTCTCCAGCCTTTGTATAACACTTACGGCCGTTATATTTGCAGGCTTGCTCAGCATGCATTTTTCAATCCACAACCGGCGCGCCTACGTCGTTATTATCAAGACTATCTTTGTGCTCGGGGTTCTTTATGTTTTTATTCCGGCAATGATCGGTTCTTTGGCTATCACTCCGATGTCCCGTATGCCCGTGTTCCGCACACTCTGGCCTTGGATTCTGCGATTCAATCCCGTAGGTGCTATGTCTTCAAACACCAGCCTGATGATGTCTCCGCGAGCGCGCTTCGCGTCACCTTCCTCCTATTGGCCCCTGCATTGCGGAATCATGTTAGCCATGTCGGCTTTACTGCTGGCGTGGTCTGTAACGGTTGTGCGCAAGGTCGCACTACGACAAGCCACGGGACAGCTTGACTTTGCCTCAAGACACAGACGAAGGCGCAGCCGAACAAAATCACTGCTCCGGACCGGTGCATCGGAAGAATCGGCCGGGCCCATAAGACGCGTAAAAGGCACACCTGTCCTCTGGAAAGAACTAAGGGCCCCCACAATCCGAGGTCCCGACCGAAGAAACAGTATCATCGGCCTTGTGTGTACTATTGGTGCCATGCTTTTCACTTATGCGATGTTTGACAGAGTGAAATGTCTAAATCAAGATTTCACTCATGTTACTTACACGTTACTGTTCATAGTCATAGGGTTGATTGTCAATACGGTACTTTCTTCTACATGCATCACCGTTGAGAAGGAGTCACATGCCTGGCCCATCCTGCTAACCACTTCCATGGACGATTGGCAGATCCTCATAGGAAAGGCCTTAGCAGTATTCCGTCGATGCCTTCCAATTTGGCTCCTTTTGGCCAGCCACGTTGTGCTCTTTGTCCTGGTCAGATATATTAACCCAATTGCCATAGTCCATTTATTCATGCTCATGACTTGGCTGCTGGTCTTTGTTACTGGTTCCGGCTTGTACTTCAGCGCATGTTTCAAGCGAACTACTTCGGCGGTGGTTGCCAACTTTGCTCTGGCCCTTGTGCTCTGGGCCATCGCTCCTGCCCTGTTTGGACTCGTGGCAACAATTACCCGCGACCAGGATCCTGCACAGGCTTGCCTTTGCGCTAATCCGATGGTCCAGGCTGCCGTCATCATGTATGGAGCCAGTGGCGAGCATAACGCATATGCAAGGCTCTCCGGCCTCGAATATAACTGGCCTTATGACAAGCTCACAGTCGGGCTGACAACTGTCATTTTGTTGATTGTTATGTTTATGTACACCTCTGTAGGCTTGCTCTTTGCCTGGCGCGCAAAATGTCGGTTCAGACGCAATATCTTCTAATTCTTTGCTCTTAGATGAATATGACCGCTGCTTTGATGAGTTTTGTCCGGCAATTCTTCAGCTTTTCGTGGCTGACGGGGCCCATCTTTGACAAGGAGCTGCGCGTATCGAGCCGACGAAGAAGAAACTACGTTTTGCGCGTCGCGTACCTCGCTGCTCTCACCATCTTTCTCGTTCTGATCTGGCTCGAACAGGTACGATATAGCGGTGCTGGTTCCGCAGTATTTCGAGTCTCCCGAATGTCCAGAGCCGGACAAATCATAGTCATGTTCATTGTCTGGTTCCAGTTTGGCGCCACCCAGCTCCTCGCCATTATCATGCTTAGCAACGCAATAAGTGACGAAATCTACAACCGCACTCTCGGCTTACTCATGACCACACCCATCAATAGCTTTCAGATAGTCATGGGAAAACTGTTCAGCAAGCTGCTACAGTTGATTCTGTTCCTGGCCATCAGTCTGCCGCTGCTCGCAATTGTCAGGGTTCTCGGAGGCGTGCCTTGGGGCTATGTCGTCTCCAGCCTCTGTGTAACGCTTGCCGCTATCATTTTTGTCGGCTCACTGAGCCTGTTCTTCTCCATATTCAGTCGAAGAGCCTATGTCGTCATCATTGTGACTGTCCTGGCATACGGCGTGCTCTTTGGTCTACTACCATATCTGACCGGTATGGCCTGGCATACAATAACCGGGCATTGGCCGAAAGCCAGGCTCACTGAAGCAATCTTTTATCCCAACCCCTGCGGCATTATGGCTTTTACTACTATCAAGATGCTCAACCCACCTGGACCAGGCGGGATGCCCACGTTGTCCTGGCCTCCACATTGCGCAATAATGCTCGCCGCTGCCGCTGTTATTCTGTTCATCTCTGTAAGCAGAGTGCGCAAAGTCGCCTTGCGCCAGGCCACGGGCCAATTGGGAACCTCAAGTCGGCAGCAACGCGTCTGGGAGCGGTCGGCTGGAAGGGTCAGACGCATCAACGGCTCACCGACTATCTGGAGGGAGCTGCGAACCCCGCTGTTTAGAGGTCACAGAATTGCCGCCTCTATCCTCCTGATCATTTCACTTCTGGTTCTGTTGGCAACCTATGGCCTTTGGGCTGCAGAGAACGACTTGCATCAGGAAGAAGTCCATATGATTTATGCCGCGATTTTTACGGGACTGGGCGTGCTATTCACTATTATCCTGCCTGCTACCTGTATCACTTCCGAAAAGGAATCTCGCTCTTGGCCATTGCTGCTGGTTACTACGCTGAGTGATTGGCAGATAATATTCGGAAAATTTGTTGGCATTTTGCGCCGCTGCTTTCCCATCTGGCTTTTTCTATTCGGACATCTTATCATATTTATTCTGGCGAATATCATCCACCCGATCGCTTTCATCCAGATGGCCATTCTCGTAGCCTGGATTATTGTATTTCTTTCCGGTACCGGCCTCTATTTTAGCTCCCGCTTCAAACACACCACCGCCGCCGTAATTGCCAATTTCGCATTGGCAGGGGTGATCTGGGGCCTCATGCCGATCCTCCTGTTCCTACTTGTGCAAGTTGGAGACATGGATCAAGATTTGGCAGAAGTCTACATGGACACTAATCCTTTTGTCCACGCCTTTGTTATTATGGATGGTGCTGTTAGTCGGGGCCACGGGTTTTATTATCATTGGGTGGGCTGGCGCGACCATGGTGCTTGTGAAGCAACGGCCTGGATGCTGACTTGTATGGCCGGCTATGTGTTCTTGGGTTACGTTTTCGCCTGGCGAGCAAAGTGCCGGTTAAGGCGCAACATATTTTAGCTACTCTCGAACAGAATTATGGCCCGAGTCTTATTGGAAAATGTCACCAAAGTTTTCGATGGCGATGTCATTGCCGTTTCTGATTTTACTTTAGATATAGCTGACGGTGAGTTCATGGTGATAGTGGGACCAAGCGGCTGCGGCAAGACTACAACATTAAGGATGATCGCAGGACTCGAAAAACCTACTTCCGGAAAAATCTACATAGCAGACACTTTGGCAAATGATGTCCCGCCGAAGGATCGCAATATCGCTATGGTATTTCAGAATTATGCCCTGTATCCACACATGACTGTCTATCAGAACATGGCGTTCGCTCTCAAGATGCGAAAGTCGGTCAAGGCCGAGATAGACAAGCGCGTCAGAGAGACGGCCAGATTGCTCGGCATCGCACACCTGCTGAATCGAAAGCCGAAGGCACTTTCCGGCGGTCAGCGCCAACGGGCTGCGCTCGGCAGAGCTATCGTGCGCAATCCCAAGGCCTTCTTATTTGACGAGCCCCTGAGCAATCTTGACGCAAACCTGCGTATATCCACTCGGGCCGAGCTTAAAGCCCTGCACTATAGGCTGCGAACCACCTCTATTTATGTCACCCACGACCAGGCCGAGGCAATGACCTTGGGCGACCGCGTGTGTGTGATGCAAAATGGCGCAGTTCAGCAGGTCGCGGCCCCTATGCAGGTTTACGAAAGCCCGGTCAATAGATTTGTCGCCGGCTTTATCGGCACACCCCCAATGAACTTTTTTGAAGGCAAGGTGGACTTTAGCAGCGGTACTCCCTGTTTTGTGTTTGGCAGTGACACTATCGCATTGCCTCTGCGTATGAAAGCGGTGTTAGCTGATTTTTCTGGCAAGAAAATGGTCTTGGGTCTAAGACCAGAGCACTTCTCTCTATGTCCGGTCGACGGTCGTACCAACAATGCTATCACGGCAACTGTCAGCGTGGTTGAGCCGTTAGGTACGAAGATCGACGTTTACCTTACCAAGGAAACGGGCGTGGATTTCGTCGCCGCTATTGACCCACATGCAGAGCTTAAGGTGGGCGATACAGTGAAAATGAATATCGACCTGGAAAAGATGAACATTTTCGAGCCCGGAGAAATGGGCAAAAATGTCGCAGAGGACTCGCTCTGCACCGGTTCGCACGGCCGGCATTCAAGCCCCCGAACGTAACAAATAGCGTTGGCCCACCCGCTGCTCGAAACCATATCATAACAACGACGCACACAAATCACGAAGGCACCTCTTGAATTCAAATTCTACGTTTAGAACCGCCGAACTTCGCCGATTTCTGCCCACTTGCACCGGGGCCGTGTTCAAGAAGTAATTTTTACAAATTGGGTCTTGACCTGCTCCGGCAGATTTATTATTTTGATGTTTGTTATATCCGAAATTTTCGTCAAGGCGAGTAATTTGGCTAAGTTGCCATATTTGAAGTGTCGCCCAGAGCGCATGAAATGAGGGAAACTAAGAGCCCCTATCAAAATGACAAGAAACGCCATTTCCAGTGCGGAAATCGCATATGAAAGCTCTTTATGTTAGAGGCTCTAAGTAAGAATTAGGGAGGTGAGAACATAATGCAGGAGGAGCATAAAAGCAAAGTGGAACTGCTAAAAGAGTTGAGCGCGCTTCGAAAGCGTGTTTCTGAACTTGAGCAAACGCAGAAGACACTTCAGGAATCAGAGCAAAAGTGGCATTCCCTGGCGCAAAACGCACCCAATTTCATTATCATCACGGACGCCGATGGTAAGATTCAGTTTGTCAACCGCACAGTGTCGGGTTTTAGTGTGGATCGGACAGTTGGAAGGACAATCTACGATTTCCTCGAACGAGAATATCACGACACCGCCAAGAGTGCCTTGAAGCACGTTTTCGAGACAGGTCAGCCGACTAAATACGAGGCGCAGGTAACCGTTCCTGGAGATAAGACTTATTGGGTCGAAACCTACGCAGGACCTGTCAAGCGCGATGGAAAAGTCGCTGCCGCGACGCTAATTAGTACCGATATCACTGAACGCAAAAAGGCCCAGCACGCACTCCGGCAGAGCGAGGAAACAGCCCGCGCCTTTCTGAACGCCGTCACCGATACTGCGGTGCTGATGGATACCAGCCTCAACATCCTGCTCATAAACGAAGCAGGAGCCCGGAGACTCGGTGGAAGTGTTGATGAAATCGTGGGCAAAAATGTTCAGGACATTTTCCCAAGCGAGGTGTTTGAGCTCAGACGATCTAAGGCTGCTGAGGTCATCCGCACAGGCAAGATGGTCCGCTATGAGGATGAGCGTGCCGGGATGTATTTCGATACTTGCATCTGTCCGGCTTTCGACGCCCAGGGAAAGGTGGAGTGCTTGGCGGCTTTTGCCAGTGACATCACCGAGCACAAGAAGGCAGAGGAGGCGTTACGTAGAGAGAAAGACACGGTGCAAAGGTACTTAGATATTGCGGGTGTTATATTCTTAGTGATCCGTGCAGATGAAACCGTCGCACTTATTAACAAGCGAGGGTGCGATATCTTGGGCTATAGCGAAGGTGAGATCCTTGGCAAAAACTGGTTCGATACTTTTATTGCCGAGCCAATTAGGGAAAAGCTAAGAGACGTGTTTGGGAAATTGATGGCTGGAGATGTTGAGCTTGTTGAATATTTTGAGAATCCGGTCATTACCAAGAGCGGCGCCGAAAGGCTTATCGCATGGCATAATACTGTATTGACAGATGAACAAGGCAGTATCATCGGCAGCGTTAGTTCCGCAGAGGACATCACCGAACGAAAGAAAATGGAGGATGCACTGCGTCAGAGTGAGGCTCGGTTGAAGTATCTGGTTTCATCCAGCCCAGCAGTTATATATGCCTCCAAGCCATACGGTGATTACGGCGCCACATTTATATCCGAAAATGTCGTTTCTCAAATAGGGTATGAGCCAAGAGACTTTACCGAGAATCCCAGTTTCTGGATTGACCATATTCATCCAGAGGACCGAAAACGCATTCTGGATGGCATATCAGTCTTACCTGACAAGGGCTATTACAGCCACGAATACCGTTTCCTGCACAAGGACGGTTCTTATCGGTGGATGCACGATGAGCTAAGACTGTTCCGAGACGAAAAAGGCAACCCAATCGAAATCATAGGATATTGGACAGACATCACCGAGCACAAGAAGGCAGAAGAGGCACTGCAGCAATCGGAACTCCGCTACCGCAGGCTTTGGCAGAGCGTACCCGTAGCTATGGGTCTGGCCAGCACGAACGGCGAGATTTTGGACTGCAATAACGCCATGCTGGATATGACCGGCTACTCCGATCCGGAGATCAAGCAAATCAATTTGACAGACGTCTATGTGAATCCCAGACAACGTGCACAGCTCTTGAGAAAGTTGCAGACCGACGGTATCGTCCGCGATTTTGAAGTGCAACTGAAGCGCAAGAACAGTACAAGCTACTGGGCCAGCCTAAACATAATCCCGTTCTCTTTGGCCGGTGAAAGAATCCTTCTAACCGTAGCTGTTGATATCACCGACCGCAAGAGGGCCGAAGAAGAGTTGTATGAAGCTCAAGCTAAATACCGTGATCTTGTTGAGCAGGTTCCTGCCATCACCTACACTGCCATGCTGGACGAGGCAAGTACTACCACATACATCAGCCCGCAGGTCGAGCAGATCCTGGGCCTTTCACCGCGCGACTACAGAGATGACCCAGACATCTGGCGCAAACAGCTTCACCCTGAGGATCGCCAGCGCGTTCTGGCAAGAGTAGCTGAGTGTCACCGAACCCGCCAACCGTTTGCCTGCGAATATCGGATGATTACCGAAGACGGAGGCACTATATGGGTGAGCGACCACGCAAGGATTGTCCAGGACAGTAGTGGAAATCCCTTGTGCTTGCAGGGCATTATGTTGGACATCACCGAACGCCGCCGAGTTGAACGCGCGTTGGCCGAAAGTGAGCAGAAGTACAGGACGCTCGTGGAAAGTGCCGGTGACTCCATTGCAACCATTGACGACAAAGGCGTATTCTTGTTCATGAATGTGACGGCTGCAAAGGCGTTGGGGGGCAAGCCAGAGGATTTCGTAGGAAGGACAATGTGGGACCTGTTCCCGAAACAAATAGCAGCTCAACAAGCAGCTAATATCCGAAAGGTGGTCAGGACGGGACGAGGAACTAACAGGGTCCGACAGAGCGAAGTGCAAGGTCAACCCAGGTGGTATAGTACGACTGTTGAACCATTGAGAGACAGTACAGGCAAAGTCACCTCTGCGATGATCATAGCAAGAGATATCCATGAACTAAAGCAGACCCAGGAGCAACTCCAGGAGTACCGTGATAAAATGGCTCAAGCTGAACAGCTGGCCTCGCTGGGCACCTTGAGCGCTACTCTGGCCCACGAATTGACTCAGCCCCTGACGGTTATTCGTCTGTCGATGGAAAACTCCCTGGCAGATTTGGCAAAAACACCTTGTCCGGAACGTGTCACGGAAGGACTTAGAGACGGCCTCGCTGAGGTCTCCCATGTTGTCTCAATCGTTGACAGGCTTCGTAATTTCGCGAGAAAATCCTCCAAAAAGGACATTAGAGAGGTAGATTTGATGGCGGTCGCCGAGAGGGTAACACATCTGCTGGATGGGCGGGCTCAGTGGGCGAGGATTACGCTGCAACACAGAAATATGGACGAACTGCCGTCTATACGCGCCAATGAAAAAGATGTCGAGCAGCTCTTCTTCGCACTGATTGAGAACGCCATACACGCTGCTGACGGCAAAAAGGATCGCTGGCTTACTATCAGCGGAGCAATAAAAGGCGCCTGCATTGAGTTGAAATTTGCCGACAATTGTGGCGGCATCGCCCCGGAGAATCTCGATGAGATCTTTGAGCCGTTTTTCACTACGAAGCCTGCTCGTGAAGGAACAGGCCTGGGACTTTGTATTGTCCAGCGCATCGTAGCTCAGGCTGGTGGCAAAATCTGGGTCGAGAGCAAGCCCGGTAAAGGCTCAACGTTTTGCATCACCCTGCCTATAGAAGACAAGCAGGAGACTCTCATTTAGTATAATGACAGACCGCACCGAACAAGAACATATATTTGTTGTGGATGATGAGCCAAGCGTGTGCAAGGTCGTTGGCAGGACTCTCGAACAAGCTGGGCTGACAGTTAGCTGTTTCGGCCGCGCGATTGATTGCATCAAACGACTCCATGAGCAAAAGTGCGATTTGCTCATTACGGATGTCAGGATGCCCGGAATGGATGGAATGGAACTGTTGAGAGATGCTAAACGCGTTGCCCCATGGCTGCCCATCATGCTGATAACGGGGTTCGGCGATATACCGCTGGCTGTCGAAGCTGTCAAATCAGGTGCCGCGGACTTCATCGAAAAACCCCTCGACAAAGAGACTTTCTTGCGCAAGGTCAGATCCATATTACAGCAGAGCCCCTATACTGATTCCTGGAGAGGTAGGCGCTTGACGAAGGCCGAAATAAGCGTACTGAAGCTGCTCGTCGAAGGTAAAAGTAACAAACAAGCGGCAAGGCTGCTTGGACGCTCGGTCCGGACCGTTGAGGACCACCGCCGTAACATTATGCGTAAGCTGGATGTCAATAACGCATTCGACCTGTTCAAACGCGTTGCTGACATGGGACTGATTCCGCCGCCCCCGGAGTGGAAGCGGTCAATACCCTACTAAATGCAGAAAAATGCCTGTAATTGGCTGTTCAGCCGCCATTTTAGCCCTAAATTTTTTTTGAAAAATCCCGTAGAAACCACGATAGAGATAACTTACCAAAAAAACCGATAATAGATATGCTTGCATCTTGTTTTCAACTACGGATGGCTGTCGACGATAGCACTGACGCGATCCAGTGCTATCGTCTGTTTTATTCTGATTCGTGCATAGAAGCGAGCACCATCAACAACCAGTAGTCTTGCCCTGAAGGGCTGAGGACCCATTTTCCAGAATAGTGCACCGTGCTCATTTACCTTGGTCAAAAAGCAAGACCCAGTCCTGCTCGTCCGGCGTACGAAACGTATGTGCCTGTTGACTTTGGGCCGGTGTTCTTTTGCCGTTACGCGGATTGAACCATCCAGCCTTCAGTACCTCGTTTAGCACACCTGGCTTGATCTTTACTTCACCACCGACCGGGAAATAAATCACCGCCAAGTCCCCTTCTTCCGACCGGGATGCAGAAATGTGCCGCGCCGCTTCATCGCCGCCCGGCGACGACAGCGAAGGCAGTCCATTGAGAGAAGTTGAACTCGCACGCAGGCGCACATCATAGACGCCGCCCGCCTGGCCCAGCGTGAAGTTGCGGCTACTCGTATCCTTCGAGACCG
>JGI2173J19968_10000773_pt1 | contig 12502 bp, 9 predicted proteins | sample DeeMarSWOR136_30_FD_19968 | JGI IMG/M metagenome (IMG submission 19968) | reverse complement strand
CCACACGATCCATCCTGTCAGCAGCATACCTCGCAAAAATGTTCGCTAGTCCCGGGTCTTCGCCAAGGTTTAGTAAGCCTGTCAAACCAGCGTCTTTAAATGCACCATCAAACGCAAGCTTCTCATCTACAACCGTGTACACGGCATTGTCTATGTAATGTGCTCCTTTTTTGAGGGCTGCTTTCATTACTCCCACATTGTATTTGGGTATCGCCGAGCTAATTACAATGTCAACCCCATCTAGAGCTTTAATCAGTTCATTAGAGTTGCTTGCGTCTACTTTTTTAGGTGTCACTTTGTCACTTTTCAGTTTTTGAGCTAATTGCTTAGCTTTATCTAAGTTTCTTCCTGCACAAATAACTTCAGAGATAGGTGGTGATTTTGCTAGGTCTCCACAAATTGCTGTACCGACCGCTCCGTAACCTCCTAACACTAGTACTTTCATAAACCATCACGGACTAACTTCTTTAAAACGATGAATGTTTTAAACTTTTTGGATAAATATCATCAAATCCATTTCCATCTTTGAAAATGAAGGAATTGCTTCCGCTACTTGACGGAAGCGAATTTTGGCGGGTTATTTTTTGGAACTCACTAAACTTGTTTGAAACAGTCAACTATAGTGTCTATTACCTTGTCTATTTGTTCGTTGGATATGACCAGTGGAGGTTGGATTCTAAGAGTGCATCGTTTAACTCCGCCACTACCAACTATCACGCCTTTTTGTAGGCATAAATCCCTTATCTTCGTCGTTTCTTTAGCAGCCGGAGTCTTCTTTTTCTGATCTTTCACAAGCTCAATTCCAATCATTAGACCTTTTCCTCTGACATCCCCAATGATCTTGTAGTCTTCTTTGAGTTCGTTAAACCTTTTCATTATGTAAGCGCCTTTCTTTGCAGCTTTTTCAGAAAGCTTTTCTTTCAACAAATAGTCAATGTTTGCAACTGCTGCCGCAGCAGAGACAGGGTTCCCACCAAAGGTTGAAAGATGATCCCCAGGCTCAAACGAATCCCCAATGTCTGACCGCGTTGTACATGCACTTATTGGAAAACCATCTGCAATTCCTTTCGCCATAGTCATTATGTCCGGGTCTACACCATAGTGTTCAATCGCGAAAAACTTTCCTGTTCTGCCAAACCCGCTTTGAACCTCGTCCGCTACAAACAGAATGCCATGCTCATCCAGTATTTCTTTTACAACCTTGAAGTATTCTGGTGGCGGTGGTATAATGCCTCCTTCGCCCATAACGGGTTCAGCTATAAACGCTGCGACTCCATTGCTAGTACAATAGTTTATAACATCACGAACAGACCGTGCACAGAGCAAATTGCAGGCAGGATATTCCTTTTCGAATGGGCAACGATAGCAGTATGGTGGATATGCGTAGGATATTCCTGAAAGGTATGGACCCATATCGTATTTTCTTCGTCCAGCCTGTCCTGTTATGCTTAGAGTTCCAATTGTTCTTCCATGAAATGAAGCCATTAAAGATATTATCTCTGGTTTCTTGGTGAATTTTCGCGCAAGCTTTATGGCGCACTCGAGGGCTTCAGCACCGCTGTTGCCAAAGAACGTTTTTTGTAGCTGTGGCGATGTAATTTCCGCTAATTTTTCAGCTAACTCTACGGCTTTAGGTACATAATACACGTAGGTGCATGCGTGCACAAGCTTTTTCGCCTGTTCAATAGCAGCATTTACAATGTCTGGTTGACAGTGACCGGCATTTATCACAGCGATTCCAGCAAAGCAGTCTATGTATTCTTTTCCTGTAACATCTTTAACAGTGGATCCTTTTGCTTCAGCGATTGCGATGGGTTGCATTTTTGTTAGCATGCTTGTTATCAAATGTTTGTTGGCTTTTTCTACAATTTCCTTATATGATCCCATATTCAATCACCTTGCCCTAACTTGAGACCACTATTTATCCACTTATGTGTTTTTTAAAATTTTGGTACTCTTGTATATTCTACTCATTAACTATTCAAGAGAGAAAACGGGTTAAAACAAAAATTGAAGATGTTTGGGGGTTGTGGGTAGATCACTGGCAGCTTCACGGCTGGGTCGCTGCTTTTACTGTACACTTATATCCTTATTCTCTTCGGCGTTATTCCTTTTTCAAAGGGGCATTCGCTGCAATATTGACGACGTACACATCTGATGACAAGACGACCGTCATCATACTCAATCAGATATGCATCGACATGGTACTTGTTGCAGTGAACACGTTTGGTTTTAGCCATAACATCACTTCTCTATTTAGCAACCTTATCAAGTAATGATTCCAGCGTAGCTACACGTTTAGCTCTTTTTTTCCCTACTCTTTCAAAGATCCATGAAACATCAGGCACTAGAGATTTTGACTGTTTAGCTGCGTCTAGAAAAAACTTTTGAATTTCCTCCTCAATGTCTACGAGTTTTTTTAAAGCATCTGGATAGTTTATTCCCTTAGGTAATTCTGTTCTGATGGAGTAGTTGTCTGTATCAAAGTTATCGAAGCAAAAGCAAGCTTCAAGTTTGTCGGAGATTACTCCATGGTATGCAAATTCTATTGACTTTTTGTTTCGTCTGTTTTCTTTGGCAAGGGATAGAAATGTTTCCCCGTCTTCTGGATGCTTCTGAGCTAAGTTTTCATAAAGTTTTGCTGAATTTTCCTCCACCGTTGTGATGTAACTAATTGCTGCGGAGGCTGTGATTAGCTCCACTTAGAACCACCTTTGAATAACTACCTTCCTATCGGTGAAGAAGTCGATGCTTTCTTTCTGCCCGTGTAGCACTCCATAAAAGGACTCTTTCATGCCTGCGAATGGGAAGAACGCCATTGGAGCAACTATCCCAATGTTAATCCCAACATTGCCAACTTTAACATCGTGTACGAACTGTCTTGTCAATTTGCCACTTTGGGTGAAGATGCTCGTTGCATTACCAAAGGGGTTGCCATGAATCATGTCTATTGCTTCATTAAGGTTTTTAGCCCTCATAATAGAGGCTATTGGCCCGAAGAGTTCCTGGCTACCTATGTACATGTCTGGTGTGACTTCAGTGAAGACTGACGGATTAAGGAAAGCATCATGAGGCAAGTTTCCTATGACCTTTATGTTCCTTCCGTCAAGCAGGAGCTTGGCTCCGTCATCTATGCCTTTTTGTATAATTCCCACAAGCCTTTTCTTTTTCTCTGTATCGCGAAGAGGTCCCATCTGGATATTTTCGTCAAGTCCATAGCCAACTCTTATCTGTGAAGCTGCTTTTACAAACGCGTTCACAATCTTGTCATAAAACGCGTTAAACTCATGTTCGTTAAGGCCTTCGCCCACGATAACAAGATTGGCACCTGATAAACATCTCTGGCCAGTATTACCGTAGAATGATGTCATACAACTTCGTATGGTTCTATCTAGATTCGCATCCGGCATTACTAGCACAAAGTTTTTCGCACCACATTGAGCGGCACATCTCTTACCTGTTTCACCGCACCTTTTGTAAATGACATCTCTTCCCACGGGGGTTGACCCGACGAAGCAAATTCCCTCGATATCGGGATGCTCTAGCATACCTGACACAACGTCTCTTCCACCATTAACTACGTTCCACACGCCTGGTGGAATACCTGCCTCTTCCGCTAACTCTGCAATTTTTATTTGGCTGATTGGGTCTTCGCTTGAAGGTTTTACTACAACAGTGTTTCCGCAAGCCAAAGCAAATGGTATGAACCATAGCGGAACCATAAATGGGAAGTTAAATGGACCGATTATACCGAATACTCCTAGGGGCTGTCGATATGCAAATTCGTCTATACCCATTGCGATATCCTCTAGGAGGGCTCCCTGCATTAATGAAGGTATACCTGTGGCGACTTCCACCATTTCAATTCCACGTCTCGTTTCACCTCTAGATTCATCAATTGTTTTCCCATGCTCCATTGTTTGAACTCTACTAACCTCTTCAAATTGTTCCTCCATAAGCTCTTTCAATCTGAAAAGGTATCTAACCCTAGCGACAGGCGTTGTATTTCTCCACATGGGAAAAGTTTCTTTTGCTACTTGTACTGCCTCATCTATCTCTTTACGGGTTGAAACTGGAACCTTAGCCAACACTTTCTGGTTAGCTGGGTTTATAACATCTAAGATTCTATCTGATTTGGATTCAACCCATTCTCCGCCGATGTAGTTCTTAATAGTTAAGACTTTTTTTATCGGTTCTTCTAAAACCACCAACTCAATATCACCTCATATTTTTAGATTGCCTCTTAATTGGAAATCACATTTTTAAATTTAACTGATAAGAGACCATAGAACAGTCTTCCCACTATTTTTTTAACATAGTTTCTAACATTCCTCGGATAGGAATCTCTAAATTTGCTGGGCAAAAAACGCCTATGGATAAACATAACCTAACATTTTAATTCCAACGAAAAAGCAATATGGAGAAGGCTTATATGTATAAGCGCTATTTAACTGATTCTCTCAAGGTGTAGGAGTTAGATAACATGGATTTTTCTAATTCCATGAAACTTTATGAAGAAGCAAAAAAATATGTGCCCGCAGGCGGCTCATCAAACATTCGTGTGAGTGGGGAACACGCTCCATTTCCAATATTGTTCAAAAAAGGTCAAGGTTCCAAAGTTTGGGATGTGGATGGAAACGAGTATATTGACTACTTGTTAGGCTACGGCACATTGATACTGGGACATTGTCATCCAAAAATTGTGGAAGCCATCAAAAACCAACTCAATGAGGCAACGATACTAGGCACACCCGTGGAACTTGAAATCGAGGTTGCAAAGAAAGTTTGTGAAATGGCACCATGCGCAGACATGGTGAAGTTCTGCACCACTGGAACAGAAGCTACAATGAACGCTATCAGAATCGCAAGAGCCTACACATACAGAGACAAAATTGTGAAGTTTGAGGGTCACTATCATGGACACAATGACTACGTCCTATACAACGTCGTTTCAGACTCTTTTCTTGGAGGCCCAGAATTTGCTCCAAATAAGATTCCGTTTTACGCGGGAATTCCGAAAGAAGTTGCGGAGTCAATGATCATAACTACTTGGAATGATTTGTCATATGTTGAGAGAATCCTAAAGAAAGATGCGAATGATATAGCTGGGGTAATAATGGAGCCAATCATGGTTGACAACGGTGTCATTTTGCCTGAAGAGGGATATTTGAAAGGAGTTAGAGAACTAACCGAAAAATACGATGTCCCATTGATTTTTGACGAAATCTTCACGGGCTTTAGAGTCGCACTAGGAGGAGCCCAACAACTTTACGGTGTCACACCCGATTTAGCATGTTTCGGCAAAGCTTTGGGAGGCGGTGTTCCAATAGCCGCTGTAGCAGGCAGAAAAGACATTATGGAAATGGTTGTGCCGGGAAAAATAGGGTTTGCTGGCACGTATAATGCTCATCCGCTTTCTCTAGCAGCTACTTCAGCTACATTAAAGGAACTTTCAGCAAATGACGATGTAGCCATTAGAAACATGAAGTCTTTAGGAATGAAACTAACCGATGGTTTACAACAAATTCTCAACTCAACTGGACATGACGCTGTTGTGCAAAGCGTTGGAGCGATGTTTACAGTGTTTTTCACAAAGTTAGAGAAAATAAATCACTATAGACAATGGACTGAGTGTAACCTAGACAAATTCAAGGAATTCCGTGACGGCTTGATGCAAAAGGGCGTGTATCTCCATCCAGACGGCATGGAAAGAACTCTGCTATCCGCAGTTCACACTAGAGAGGACATCGAGAAAACCTTAGCCGTAGCAGAGGACACTTTGAAAAAACTTCCCAAATAAATCCACGCCTCAACAACTTCGTTACTAAAAGGTTTAATAATATTGATGTTTCATTTGTTAAAGATACGCTAGGTGAAAAAGATGCATAAAGAGGTTCGCTATAAAATGCAACCTTTTTCAATATTTTCCAACATAATTAATTATCCGAGTAGAAGAGGAGATTAGTAGTGCCGGATAAGTTTGTCGTTTGCAACTCAGACAAATGTTTAGGCTGTGGAATCTGCGAGTTTGTATGCTCAGCTACCAAAGAAAAAAAACTTGACCCCTCATTCTCCCGCATCCGACAAGTAAACTTCGAGCCTGTAGGTAGCATGGCGATAGCTTGCCTTCTCTGCGAAGACCCTTTATGTGTAAAGGTATGTTCAAAGGACGCCCTCTTTAAAGACGAGAAAGGTGTGATACGCGTAGACGAATACAAGTGCGATGGATGTGGCTGGTGCATCCGTGCCTGCGAATTTGGCGCCATCACGTTACATCCAACTAAAAAAGTAGTGATGACCTGCGATCTGTGTGATGGAGACCCTGAATGCGTTAAACATTGTCCTTTTGAGGATGCTCTAGCCTATGCGACACTCGAAGAAGTAGCGCATAAGCTGAGAAAAGGAACTGTTGAAAACATTCTACGGGTAACCAAAACCAGTGCTAGAGGCTCAAGTTAGATGTTAAACTGAGGAATGAAAAAATGTTTGGATACATGGGAAAAATTCTTCGCATAAACCTTACAAACGGAAAAACCACCAAGGAGCCATTAGAAGAGAAGGTTGCTAGAAAATTCATAGGAGGAAGAGGACTAGGTGCATACATTTTATTCAATGAGCTTAAGCCAGGTATTGATCCGCTTGGACCCGAAAATAAGCTTGTTATTGCCACGGGTGTGGTAACAGGGATACCTTTCCCAGGGAACAGCGGTTTAAACGTGATGGCAAAGTCTCCGCTTACAGGAATTTGGGGCGAGGCAACTTCAAAAGGCTTCTTCGGACCAGAACTGAAAGCTGCAGGTTATGATGCAATCATTATAAAAGGAAAAGCAGAGAAACCTGTTTACTTGTGGATCAATGACGGAGAAGTTGAGATCAAAGATGCAAGTCGCCTCAGAGGAAAACCAACTAGAGAAGTTCAAAAAATTATAAAGGCGGAACTAAAAGACGATAGAGTTCAAGTTGGTTGCATTGGCATAGCCGGCGAGAACCTTGTAAGATTCGCAAATATAATGTTTGGTTTTAACCATTTCGCTGGCAGAACTGGAATGGGCGCAGTTATGGGTTCAAAAAACCTGAAAGCAATCGCCGTCCGTGGCACAGGTAAAGTGAAATATGCTAACGAGGAAAAGCTGGTTGACCTGTTGATGGAGAAGTTAATCAGCAAAGAAGCTCTGAGCGGACCATACTTTCCAGATGGACTTTTCAAATATGGTTCCCTCGCGGATTTAGGATATTGGCAGGAGACTGGACGGCTGCCTACAAAGAACTTTAGGAAATCTCTTTTTTCTGGATACGAAAATTTAACAGCAGAGACTCTGACTGATAGTCCTTACATAATTAGACACAACACTTGTCCACACTGCACTGTTGGATGCAACAGGATTACTAAGGCAAATGTTCCTTACCAATTGGATCCAGAATATGCTCTGCCAGAATACGAAAGTACAGCCGCCCTCAGCACATTGTGTATGAACGACAATTTGGTAGCCACTTTAAAGGCGATTGAATTGTGTAACAAGTATGGCATGGACACTATGTCTACGGGAGTGATTATTGCCTTTGCAATGGAATGCTACGAAAAGGGGCTCATCACTAAGAAAGATACTGATGGATTAGACCTCACATGGGGAAATCATGAAGCAATAGTTAAGCTCGTAGAACAAATAGCGAGAAGAGAAGGAATAGGCAATCTTTTGGCTGAAGGCTCGCGAAAAACAGCTGAAAAGTTAGGTGGTGGAGCAGAAGAATTTGCAATGCACGTTAAGGGCATGGAGTTCCCCCTGCATGACGTTAGGGGAATGAAAGGCCACGGGCTTGGCATCGCAACATCAAACAGAGGAGCCTGTCACCTTCAAGTGGAAACCGACGACATGTTTGAAGGACAGCTTGCACCAGACATAGGAATAGACGAAAAGACGTTTCCAAAAGAACATAGAGATCGACTATACGCTGGTCCTGAAAAAGTCAAACTAGTTAAAATCATAGGAGACTTATTCGCCACATTTGATTCACTCGTCATCTGCAAATGGACTACATATCCATGCGGAGGCTACAAGACGCAAACGTTAGCCGATGTCGTTGCCGTTGCCACTGGATGGAATTTCACCCTAGACGAGTTAATGGAGACTGGTGAAAGGATTTTCAACCTTTGCAGAGCATTCAACGTTCGAGAAGGAATAACCAGAAAGGATGACAAGCTTCCAAAGAGGTTCTCAGAACCCCTACCTGAAGGTCCATACAAGGGTGAAACTTTTTCTGAAGACGTGTTTAAAAGAATGTTAACTCAACTTTACAAACTTAGAGGATGGGACGAAAAAACAGGAGTCCCCACAAGGAAGAAGCTTGAGGAACTGGAACTGGGATACGTAGCAGATAACTTAGAAACTCTTGGAAAACTCCCAAGCTCAAAGCGTAAGAAATGAGAACACACTCTTTCAATGAACCACAAGTAAAGGAATAGAGAATATTTCTTGAAAAAGACGACGCTTTCTATTGTTGGTTAGGGCTTAAACAAGTTTTTTATACTCTTTGTTACAAACATTTTTCTTTCTAATCAAAAATTACAGAACAGTGTTTAGGTGACTGAAAAATGAGATTAAAGATTTATCCTGAAAAATGCACAGCGTGCTCGCTATGCACTGCAGTCTGCTCAGCAAGACTTGTCGAAAACTTCAACCCATCAAGGTCTGCCATATATGTAGAATCTCTTCTACCAGAAAAAATAGTTATGCGCCCATACGTATGCATTCAATGCGATGAACACCCTTGCGTGGAGTCATGTCCAGTCGAAGCCATAGTTGAAGATAGAGAACATGGAATTTACGTAGTTGACAAGGAACTTTGCACAGGTTGTGGCGCCTGCATTGAAGTCTGCCCATATAATGGTTTGAGACTTGACCCAGTTGGAAATTACGCGATAAAATGTGACTTGTGCAGAGGAAAACCCCGATGCGTTGAAATATGTCCAGAAGAAGTACTTAAAATGGTTGAGTAGAGGTGAAAAAAATGGTTGGAGGATATGTTGGAAAAATACTGCGTGTAAATCTAAGCAGCGGAAAAACTTCCTCAGAAGACCTTAATGAAAAATGGGCGAAACTTTTCATCGGCGGCAAAGGCTTAGGCGCTAAATACTTGTATGAGGAAACGAAGCCAAGAGCAGACCCGCTTTCACCTGATAACGTTCTGATCTTAATGACAGGACCTTTAGTGGGAACTACAGCACCGTGCGCTTCCAAATATGCCATATACACTAAATCGCCCCTAACAAATACTTTCTTAGACAGTTATATAGGCGGCTACCTTGGCGCAGAATTGAAGTTCGCTGGTTTCGATGGTGTAGTAATAAAAGGAAAAGCTGAGAAGCCTGTGTATCTTTGGATAACCGATGGTAAAGCTGAGATAAGAGACGCAAAAGACCTCTGGGGACTAGACATTCATGAAACTGACAAGCGGATTAGAGAAAAACTCGGTGACAAAGAAGTTAAAGTTGCTGCAATAGGCCCTGCTGGCGAAAATCTTGCGAGGATAGCTTGCATCACAGTTGATGTATACAGACAAGCTGGTAGAGGTGGAGGAGGAGCCGTCATGGGCTCCAAGAACCTAAAAGCAATTGCTGTTCGCGGCCGCCAAGGAGTAAGTGTTCCCAACATCGAAGAATTCATCAAACTTACCAACGAAATCACGAAAAACGACGTGTTAACTGAAGACAACCTATGGGCTAAGACCGACGGCACACCAAGTTTCCTTCAAATGACTCAGGAAGGAGGCATCCTGCCCACTAGAAACTTTCAAATGGGCGTGTTTGAGCATGCAAATGACATAGATGGGGATGCTGTGAAGAAAAATTTTGTTCGAAGAAGAGCATGTTATGGTTGTCCCCTTGGCTGTAGCAATATAACTCGAGTTAAGGAGGGGCCATTCGCTGGTACAGTGATTGAAGGCCCAGACTACGAGACTCTAGCCTTGGGAGGTTCAAACTGTTACATAAATGACGTAGGAGCCATAACCAAATACAATCTGCTATGCGACAAACTTGGTTTGGACACAATATCCACCGGTGACGTCATAGCCTTTGCCATGGAATGCTACGAAAAAGGGCTTATCACTAAAAAAGATACGAACGGACTAGAACTAACCTTCGGCAACGTGGAAGCTTACATCGAAATGCCAAAATTGATTGCCTATAGAAAAGCGATAGGAAACGTTTTAGCTGAAGGAGTGAAAAAAGCAGCGGAGAAAATAGGAAAGGGATCTGACCGCTTCGCAGTTCATGTCAAAGGGTCAGAGTTTCCAGGATATGAACCAAGAGGATCAATAGGCATGGCGTTGGCTTATGCCACTTCAGACAGAGGAGCATGTCACATGAGAGCTTGGCCTGTGAGCAATGAGGTGTTCGGAGATATGGATCCGTTCACCACCGAAGGAAAAGCGCAATTGGTGATACATGGGGGTATAGGCCAAAATCTGTACTGTGCAAAATGGAGTCTCGTAATATGTGACTTCTACGCCATAGGATGGGAAAACATAGCTAGACTTGCCTCTGCAGCAACAGGTTGGAAGCTAAGCGTAGATGACATGAAGGTCATTGGGGAAAGAATTTGGAACTTAATTAGAATGTTCAATGTGAGAGAGGGGTTAACGAGAAAGGACGATACTATTCCTTACAGAATAGCAAATGACCCGTTGAAAGGAGGCAAGGCTGACGGACACGTAGTGACGCTTGAAGACCTCAACAAAATGCTTGATGAATACTACAAACTGAGAGGATGGGATAAAGAAGGCCGTCCAACAAAAGAAAAACTAAAAGAACTCAAGCTCGTATAAAATACATTGTAAGTCTATTATCCCACTCTTTTTTTTATCTGCTACTTATGCTTTCCAAAGAATGTTACTTCATCATTCGCGCTCATCTTGCACATACACGTCTTGCAGTTTCTCATTCAAAGTTCTGTATGCGCAGGCTAATCTCTTTCTGGTTTTTTCGTTTGTATAGCAAGGACAGTTGCCAGAATAGTAGTCGCTACGCCCAAAAGAAAAGCGGAATAGTAACTGCCAGTCACATCAAATATGTATCCCGCGAGAAATGGCCCCAAGGCCCCGCCAATAGTTGGTCCAAGCCCCATAAATCCAATAATTGCTCCTAAATTCTTTGTTCCAAAAAACTCTCCAGTTATTGCTGGGATGAGAGGTACGATTCCTCCGTATGTGAAGCCGAAAATTGGAGCGAAGATGTAAAGCATCAAAACACTCTTCGACATTGTAAGCCAAAACATCATCGCCACCTGACACATGAGACAAAACAGCCATGCCCGTTTTGTTCCAATTTTATCTGAAGCCCCGCCGATTACTAATCTACCCAAAATGCTGCTTCCGCCAATAAGAGCGAGGACGCCTGCTGCAATCATCGAAGGAGTATCAATGTCTATTGCATAATCATAAATGTGAACCATTACCATTTGCAAACACAAAACCCATAGAAGATTGGAGAACAAGACCAGCCAAAGACTTTTGGTTTTCACCGCTTCAGAAGTATTCCACTCATCATTTACATTTCCACTTTCTTTCCTATTCTTAGCATAGGACAAAATATTGTTCTCTACTGGAACAGCTCTTATCATAAGTGCGGCAGGAATTAGAACGATCCAAGCTATGAAGCCAACGATAATGTAAGCTGTTTGCCATTCATAAGCAGAAATTAAGTAGTTCGCCACTGGCGACATGATGACCGTTCCGAAGCCTATGCCTGATGCAACGATGCCTAGTGCTAAACCTCTTCTCTTGACGAACCATTTTGCTGTGATGGACATGGGAGGAGAAAAAGAGGCTCCTGTTCCTACACCAATCAGAAGACCGAAAAGAACGTAAAATTGCCAAAGATCAACAATCTGGCTGCATAAAACCATTCCCAAACCACCCAAAAATCCGCTAACACCAAACGTTATTCTTGGATCATATCTGTCAGATAACGTACCCATAAGAATGGAAGAAAAACCATGTACAAACATGTAAAGTGAGAAAGCGCCTGAAGTTAACGCTCTACTCCAGCCAAATTCATCTCTTAAAGGCTTAGAAAAAACGCCGAAGTTATATTGAAGGCTAAAGAACATAAATGTCATTAAGAACGATGCAATTACCACAATCCAACCATAGTAAAAACGTGATTCCTTACTCTTCTCCAGAAAGCTCGTCTCCTTCATTTCCTTTTCTTAACGTTATGCACGTGATTTCTCCATATTAAAAATTACTATACATAGCTTCTCTGAGCGCGCATAAGGTTAATTATCGAGAGAGAAATATTATGAGTGGGAACGTAGCCCGGGAACACGCTTTAGCCCGGTGGAGGAGAAAACCTTTAACTCCGCCGACTGTAGTGGACAAGCAAGGATAAACCTGATGAGAGGTATCCCTTGAATGGCGGGCTTTGGACCCGTCGACGGGAGTTCGAATCTCCCCCGGGCTACCAACGCTTAAGCATGAATTCATACTTTTTTTGCTTTGATTT
>JGI2173J19968_10000770_pt1 | contig 12506 bp, 11 predicted proteins | sample DeeMarSWOR136_30_FD_19968 | JGI IMG/M metagenome (IMG submission 19968) | reverse complement strand
AGCACGACCTCTGTTGGCCGTCATCGGTCCGGTCTTTGCGTTCCGCGGTCTTCTGTCGTCGGTCAGCGGTCTGGTTTACGCGGTCTGCCGTCCGCCGTCTTCGGTCCGAATGATCACGGACACGAAACTCTGAACCAAGGGACAATGGCGTTCCTCTCGACGAAATCCGGAAACTCAAGGAGATTGGAGGGGTCAGGGATTAAGGTCCGCCCGGTTTCACCAGGAAGAGGCTCAGGCTGGGCACGTAGGTTATGATTATCAGTGCCAAGAGGAGAATGGCCAAAAAGGGAAGGGAGGCCATGTAGAGCTTCAGAACCGGCCGCTCAAAGCGGAAACTCGCGATAAAAAGGTTCATGCCCACGGGGGGTGTTGAGTATCCGATTCCCAGGTTAACGAGGAAGATGATACCGAGGTGAACGGGGTGTATGCCGTAAGCCTGGGCGATGGGGCTTATCAAAGGGACCACCACTACCAATGCGGAGAAGATATCTATCATGCATCCCACCAATAAGAGGAAGATATTGAGCATGATGAGGAAGACCAATTTGCTCTCTATGTGGACTTTGAGAAAATCCAAGAGCTTCATGGGTACTTCCGCGTCTATCATGTAATTGGTGAGCGCTAGCGCTGCACCAAGGATGACCAGGATTCCCCCCACCAGCACCATGCTCTTTTGCATGATCTGGGGAAGATCTCTCACCTTGACATCTCGATACATGGCGACTTCCACCACAACGACGCAGAAGGCCGTAATAGCCGCCGCCTCGCTTATGGCAAAATATCCACTGTAAATCCCGGCCAAAACAACTGCGGGGAGGGGGAGTTCCCACTTCGCGACCCTTATGGCATCGACCACCTCCCGCAGGGTAATCCTTGACGATGGTACTTGGGCTTCCAGCCCCTTATATACGCTGAACAGAGATAAGAGAACTACCAGCAATACGGCGGGCACAATGCCGGCGACGAATAGTTGATCGATGCTGGTCTTGGTTACGACGCCATAAAGGATGAGCGGCAGGCTGGGCGGCAGAAGGAGCCCTAAACTTCCAGAGGTGGTTACGAGTCCAAGGGAAAATCTCTCGGGGTATTTTTCGCTCAACAGGGCGGGGAGGAGAAGCCCCCCTAAGGCGATGATGGTGACACCTGAAGCGCCGGTAAAGGCAGTAAACAGGGTGCAGGCGAAGAGGACCACAACAGCTAGTCCTCCCGGTAGCCATCCAAGGATTGCTTTGGAAACCCTAACCAGCCGTCCTGGAGCCCCGCTTTCCGCAAGAACGTAACCGGCAAAGGCGAACAGAGGAATGGCAATAAGCATGGGTGTTTTGGCCAGCCTGTACATCTCAATGATGACTATTGAAGAATCAATGCCCACTAGATAGAAACTCAGCAGTGCGCTGGCTGAGATGATGATGAAGAGCGGCGTCCCTAGGAGGGCGAGCGCGACGGTGAGAATGCCGGAGAGAAATATCATTGAACACTTCCCCTGATAGCCATAGCCCCGTTTCGACAGCCGCTTATGGCAAAGCGGAGGGCGATGAGCCCAAAGGCCACGGGAAAGATAACTGTCGCGGTCCAGGTCGGTATGTTCAGGAAGGCGAGGGTGCCGGCCTGAAATTCATCCCTGATGAATTTGAGGGAGGCCTGGATCAAGAGGAGGCAGATAAAGGTTGAAAAGAAATCGGTCAACGCCCGAATGGCAACCCTTCCCCTGTCGGGGAGCACCCTCGAGATGACGTCGATATTAATGTGTCTTCCTTCCTTGGTGGCTGTGGCTGCTCCGAGGAGAGCGATCCAAAGCACCAACTGCCTCAGGAGGGGATCACCCCACAGGATCCCGGTGGCAAAGAAAATCCTGAGGAAGATCTGGAGAAAGGCCAGTCCAACCATCACCGTAAGCAGAAAAACCAGAACGACATATTCCAGCTTATCGAAGAGCCAAAGGCCTTTCTTCAAGAATCCCCCAGGGCCCCGTATCATTTCCCCTTCCGTGCCTTTCTGTACTGATCTATATGAGATCTCATCTCGGCGAAGACATCCTTTGAAAAGGCCTTACCAGCCAATTCATCTATGGCTTCTAAGCTAATTCGTTTGAATTCCTCCGTTTCCTTATGATTTGGGGTAACGAGCTTTATCCCCTGTTTTACCATTACCCTAATTGCCTCGTCATTATCCCTTCTCGTGCGCTCATTGAGGAGGGAGGTATGGCGCTGAAATACCTCCTTGACGATCTCTTGAAGGTTGAAGGGGATTTTATCGAACACTGCCTTACTCACCAAGACACCGCCCAGGGAATAGATGAGCGGCAGATTTGTCATATACTTGACTTTGGTAAACCACTGTAAGGCGATTGCGGCCAAGGGGGGAGCGTAGACGACATCAATCAGGTTGGTTTGAAGCGCCATGAGGACATCGGCAATACCGAGGGGAATTGGCGTGACACCCGCTTTGCGGAGTACTGGACTCGCGAGAGGATCGCCCTCTATGGACCATACTTTTGCGCCTCTGATTTCCTCCACAGAGCTCACTGGTACATTGGACAGGAGATATGCAAACCCTATCTCCGACCACCCCAGGAGCACGTAACCCTCTTTCTCAAAGCCCCTTTTAAAGCGGCCTTCCATCTTGCCCAGGACATAGTCCACTTCACCATAGTCGCGGAAGAGAAACGGGGTAGCGATGACGGTAATATCCCTATTTACAAAGCAGAGCCCCGATCCCGTAAATCCACCCGCGTGGATCTGGCCGATTCGCATCTTTCGCAACATATCCCTGTCTTCGCCAAGAACACCGCCAGGGTAAGCTTTTAGCGTTACCTTACCCTCTGTCTTCTTTTTTATCTCGCCGTTTACTTCATGGAATGTGTTCATCCATGGGCTTCCCTCGGGAGCCAGCGTAGCGAATTTTATGACATAGTGCTCCTGCGCCTCGGCCAGTGCTTGGTGGCTGAGCAACAGAAATATGAGAATACCTCCCAGAAGGAGGACGGTTCTCGTCAATTTTTCCATCAAGGAAATAGCCTTAAAAGTAATCATCTGTTCGGTTTAATAGTCGTTTGGCCTGTTGTTTCGCCATGGTATTTAACAAGGTCAGCTCGGGAACCGAGTCGGCTGGGCTGTGCAGAACCTCTTCCAGAGTCGACACGAAGAGCTCCTTGTCAAAGGTTTGCCGGGCGTAGTATTTGGCGAATAGAACATGGGCCATGAGGAATTTCTCCTGGCCGAGCTCGAAGGCCTTCTCAAAATGCGATCGGGCCTTTTCCGGATTTCCGCCGTAAGCCTTGGGCTTGCTCGCGTGATATATGGCCATAAAGAGGTGGGGCCCCCCGTAATAGAAGCTTTCGTCTAAATCCAAGACCCTGTGCATAATACATACCACTTTGGGAACCTCCGCCAGGGCCTCCACAGAATCAGTGCTCAAGCTGATCCAGCTTCCCCAGCAACTGGCCGTCCAGAAGAGGGCGGGTACGTCTTTCTTGCCGAACTCTCTTAAACAGGGCTCGAACTCATTGACGGATTTAGGGAGGAGTTCTTTAAACACCCTTCGTTTTGATAACGCCCTGAGCCCATATTCCTTTCCCTTAAAATAAAGTGGCCTGGCCTTGTCCCGGTCTTCTTCCGAGAAGAGCGCGGCATACGAGGAATATGCCTTTGCCCCCGCTATCAAGAGCTTTTCATTTCGTGGGTGAGCCTCGATGAGCCCATCGATAAGCATCAAATAGGCCGGCGTCCCTTCGCGGATGATGGAGATATCGGATTGCTTGGCGGAAGACGTAGCTATATCCTCGAGAAGTGAACCAACAGCAGCTGTGGTTAATCCCTTGGTGGGAATACAGGCGGAGTTAAATGGCAATGAAAGTAACAAGAATCCGGAAAATACCGCTTTCCATTGATAATCCATTGGCGTCCCTCGGGACCTTTGAACTCAATACCACAAAAATCTTACCGGGTTCAATACCACAGATACGGCAAAAGGTCAAAAAGATGTGAGAAGCGGGCCGGGTTTTCACTGTGGCTCTATTGACACACGTTTCAAAGGATGCTAAGAAAAAAAGTAAGCCCCCGTAGCTCAGTAATGGATAGAGCAAGGGATTCCTAATCCCTGTGTCGCCAGTTCGAGTCTGGCCGGGGGTACCTTGAAAATAGCCGCAAATCCAAGCCAGTCAAGGATTTGCGGTTTTTTGTTATGTTGGCTTAGGTTGGTTCTTATTGGGTGTTTTTGGGCCTTGACGGTTACATTATGGTTACAGTTTAGTGACAGTCCGGAGGCCGTATAACCCCCAACTGGACTTCATCATCCGCTCTTCGCAAAATTTCCCACCAAAATCTTTCACCTCTATTCCAAAGAGCCAGCGTCCCCAATCGGATTTGAACCGGTGTTGCCGGCGTGAAAGGGTAATGACACAGTTTTCGCAAGTACCTGAATTACCAATAAATTTTCGAAATTATTGAATTTCAAATCAATGTCTCTGGCGCTAATCAATAGAGGCAGAGGCTGAGAAAGCTGTCTAATTCAGTTAGCAAAGGATGCACACCTTGGTCCGGTGTGCGTTATACGCGGAAGAAAGTGCCCCTCGCGTGGCATAAGGGTGGAGTGGAGCGTGACTCTTGGGATATGAGTTCATCCAAAACCCCGAGCTTGGGTCGACACTTTCTTAGAAGATCCTATGTAGGCCTCAAGGCCTAAACAAAGCGGGCCGCTAGTGGTAAGCTCCTTTAAACCAAAACCAAAAAAGGAGGGAGCTATGAACCAGCTAACGGCCCACAAGAGAGAGTATACCAGGAAACAGGCGGATTTGTATCTTGCTTTTGAATTGGGCAGCAAGGAGTGGAAGTTGGGGTTTTCGGTTGGGTTTGCTCAGGGACCTCGGGAGAGGACTGTTTTGGCGGGGGATCTTTCTGGTGTGAAGCGAGAGATTGAGCGGGCCAAGAGGCGTTTTGGGTTGTTTGGTGAAGCCCGGGTATTGAGTTGTTACGAGGCTGGGCGGGATGGTTTTTGGTTGCACCGGTATTTGGTTCATATGGCTGTGAGGAACCTGGTGGTGGATTCATCGAGTATTGAAGTGAATCGCAGGGCGAGGCGAGCCAAGACGGACAAGATGGACTTGGGCAAGCTGCTCACGATGCTCATGAGGTGTGACAATGGGGAGCGGAAGGTCTGGAGTGTGGTGATGGTACCGACGGTGGAGCAGGAGGACAGCCGTCAGCTTCATCGGGACTTGGAGGCGTTACGGGGGGGAGCGCACTCGGCATATCAACCGGATCAAGGGGCTTTTGGCAAGCTACGGGGTTCGGATAAGGGTGGGCCGCGGCTTTTTGGATCGATTGGAGAGGGTGCGTCTGTGGGATGGGAGGCCGCTACCTTTGGGATTGAAGAAGCGCCTCGTGCGGGAGTACGAGCGGCTTGAGATGGTTAAGGGGCAGATTAAGCATGTGGAGGCAGAGCGTGGTGATCTTGTGAGGACCTCGGGTGGCCCAGATGTAGCGAAGGTTCGCCAGTTGCTTGATCTTCGGGGGATCGGTATTAACAGTTCGTGGCTCTATGTGATGGAGTTTTTTGGGTGGCGGGAGTTTCGCAACCGTCGGGAGGTGGGGGGGTNGGCAGGTCTTGTTCCGACACCCCATCAGAGTGGCGATGAGGCGTGGGAGCGAGGCATCAGCAAGGCGGGCAACNGTCACATTCGATCGATGGCNATTCAGATTGCCTGGGCTTGGCTTCGGTGGCAACCCCAGAGTCAGCTCAGTCGGTGGTATGAGCAACGTTTCGCTCATGGCAGCCCTCGACTCAGGCGGATTGGGATTGTGGCCTTAGCAAGGAAGTTGTTGGTTGATCTGTGGCGATACCTGGAGAATGGTGTGATTCCCGAGGGGGCCCAACTAAAGGCGTAGAGGGCTAACAGACTCATGGGGGCACAACCGGAATCTACGAGTGTAACCTTTCGAGCTGGTGTGAGCTGCCCGTTCAATGATTCTTGGTCCTCTCGGGAGGACCGCCAGTTAGATGGGGTCGCTCACCCCGGCGCTTCCCGAATCGCCTATGGGCGAATACAGCATTAGGTGTCTGGCAAAAGAAGCCAGCACGGATAGAAGTTCGTTCGAGGCAAATACAGGCCTCACGTATAAGGAAGCCGCTAGCTCGATTGACAACTGAAGGAGTAACCAACGTGTAAAGAAAAAAGGAGCTTGACAACAAGCAGCCTCATAGAAGTATTCGCTCAACCACTTTCCATCCCCAATAGCTTCCCCCCAATCCATCCCACTTTTTTTTTGTGAAACCGTGAGAAAATAGGAGAAATTCCAAGAAAATTTTAGAATTAAACACAAGATGTGTAACTTGCAGTAAATACAAAGAAAATGAGGTAATTTCTTCTTGACATATACTCTTAATCTAAGATAATAGAAAGTGCGGATGAGTTGAACCGGAAAATTCCCCATAGCTTTGAAGGATACCCGGTAATCGTAGAAGAGACTGGGGAGATTCGGGCACTCCGAAAAAATCGGAACCAATGAGGAATAATCAGGAGTTAACAAGAATGAAAGGCTTAAGATTCTGGCTGTTCATCGTTTTGGCCCTCTTCATACCCGCATTAGCCCTGCTCGGCGGTTGTGGATCCAGTTCAAGTGACGGAGGGGGCGGGACCGGAACAGTGTCCTTGAGCCTTACCGACGCGACGATAGATGGGGTCAAAGCTGTATACGTAACCATAGAACAAGTATCTGTGCACAAGGATGAAGGTGGTGGCTGGCAGGATATCCCGGTCGAGACAAAGACTCACAATCTGCTCGAACTTGTGAACGCTGTGAGAGAAGAACTCGGCATCGCGTTATTGGAAACGGGCCACTACACGCAACTCCGAATGAAACTGACAGACCAACCTGACGACGGCATTAACATTCTGAGTGAATCCCATCCCTATGGGAACTACGTAATCGACGATCTCAATGAGTATACAAAGTTGAAAATACCTAGCGGGTACCAGACGGGCGTCAAGGTAGTCTGTGGGTTTGACATCAATCTGAACCAGACGACCGAGCTGGCTTTGGATTTCGACGCCTTAAGATCCATTGTAGAGTCAGGAAGTAGTGAGAACCTGCTTTTGAAGCCGACCATAAAGGTGTTCGAGCTGGACGAGTATTCTATCATAAGTGGAACAGTAACAGACGGCGAGAACGGGCTGCAGGATGTCCTGGTCAGTGCGCAGGATTATGATCCCACTGCTAGCGACGTTGTACAGGCATCGACAACAACAGATATAAGCGGATCATATGCGATCTTTGTTGCGCCAGGTACGTACAGCATCGTGGCTTACAAAGATAATTACGGTCCAGCGTGTGCTGAAATTGAGGCTCTACCTAACACTACTCACACAGAGGTGGATTTTCAACTTGCCAGTGCTGACACCGGAACCATTTCTGGCGCCGTCACAATAGCTAACGGTAGTGAGGAACAGCACGTAACGATCAGTTTCAGGCAGTCAACCCAGTGTAGCGCCGAAGATAAGGTTATCGAGATTAAGTCGGTCAATGTGCTCAAGGACGAGAGTTATAGCAAGACCTTACCAGTAGGGTTTTACGATGTCGTGGCCTGGACTTATAACGAGCTAACTCAGGAGGAGACCAACGTAGAAATTGTGGCTGATACTGAACCTACTATTCTAAACTTCGACTTCTGAACAGCAGAGCATTCAGCTAAGATCACTGTCAAAGGCAGGGGTGTTCGGCTCTGCCTTTCTGTTGATTTCAAGATGAACTCGATCATCGGGGACAAGCGAAAAGTATTGATTTGCGCTAGAAATCTTTACTGCATCGCCCTCCGGTCTCCCAAGTCTTGATTTCCGAACCTACCCATCAGCGATTCGCATCATAAATTGCCAGATAACCCCACCTTCAAATCCATCTCAGGATACAGCCTATCGAAGGCCATCAGCCGTACAAAGCGGTCTGGCACATTTATTGCTTTATGATACCAACAAAGCCAATGTAGATGTAAGGAGGGTTTATCATGGACGACAACAGATGGAACATAACGTATGAACAACTTAATCAGAGGTCTCGATGGTATTCTTCGCAACTCTGGTATATCCCGTTTGCCTATTTAGGAATTGTGGGAATCGGTTTGGAGAAGATACTGAAACTGTCATACCCGCTTAACAGTTTGGGGCTCGTCCTTTTCAGCATATTTTCCATATCAGTCTTCACGCACGTTTCTTCCATCAAGTTTTACGAACGTAGAACTGTCAGGAGCATGCAAGAGATAGAAGATAAGCCCATTTCGGGTGGTGGCAGGCCCTGGTATCTAAGTTTTGATTGGTACATTAGGTTGATGATAGGCTTTGCAAGCTATTTCTTTTTCGCCCATAGCGTTTTGTTGATGAAGAAAACGCTGACTGCGCAAGGGGTCATACTGGGAATCATTTATTCACTTCTTACAATCCTCTACGTTGTCATAGTTCGGCAAAATCACATTCGTAGTCGTGACTTGCTAAAGAGCATCCGGGAAGGCACCCATTAATAATACGCAGTAGCCTTAAAGGATTGCTTGGGATCTGATTGAAGAGGTCACGCGCAAATGGAAGAAAGGCGGCAATTTCCTCAGTTACCCGTGACGGCACCGGTCATTTGCTCCCGCTACGGGAGGCGGATGACCATGCGGGGCCTCGATATTAGCCAGCAGGGCTTGAAGCTCGAGGCCAATTTCGATTTACAGCTCGGTGAGTTACTGGATTTTGTCATTCTCTTGAATAGCACTGAGATACCTTGCAGGGGGAAGGTCGTTTCGATCGAAGAGCTCGGCTATAAGGTTCGGGCCAGGGTGCGTTTTACCCGAACAGCGAGTTCTGAGCAGAGGAAGTTGTTCGAGCATATCCATTTTCTGTCCCCCCTCCAAAAGGGTCTAATCGGCGGGTTATTGGTTTTTGCCGTTGCTTCTCTGGTTGGAGTGATAGTCTACAGTCAGTATTTTCGCTCACGTCCCGAGAGAAGACATGTGGGGGAAAATCGGCAGCTCGAAAGCGATATGTCGGGAGATCAGGCTCCGACCTCCAAAATGGAAGCAGGGCTAAAACCTCCCCAGGAGGGTGCGCCCTCGGATAAGGAGACAGTATTGCCAGTTCTCCCTGGCCGCGCAGTATTCAGTAAAGGTAGAGATATTCGAGAGCCTTCCACGGAGATAGCTAATTCTCGACCAGCAGCGATCATAAGCGAATCCCGTGGTGAATCGGAGATGATTCAGGATGCATCCGGAGATCCGGAACAAGCCAGGCTGGAGGGTCAGGAATCGGGCGAAATATCGAGAACAGAGGCAGAGGGTTTCCTTCCCTCATCAGGGAAGCGGATTCAGCCTACGGTCATCGGCAAAGATAGGCCACCAAGAGTGAGCCGTCCTGCGATTCGTCGATCAACGATCGCTCTTGGTGTAGAGGGCCGGGAACCCGTGGGTATGTCCAAACGGGTATCGGTCAGTCAGGGTCGGGTCTACTGCTGGATGCATGTCATCAATGGCAAGGGAGAGGCCATCATTGTGCGCTGGATCGGAGAGAAAGGAAAAAGGATCGCGGATGTCGATCTTCGTGTGGGCTCCAACAGCTGGCGGACTTGGTCCTATCTCTCTCTCCGACCAAGCATGATCGGCTCGGCACAGGTTGAAATCCGCGATAAGAATGGTGAGATACTTGAGATCTTATCCTTTGAGATAACGGAATAGTCGTGCCGACGGAACAATACAGAGTCATTAATTCAAGCAAGCCCGTTCATTTGGCCTTCGTTTAATACAAGATGTATTAGATAGACCAGCCTCGATCCTCGTTATTCTATGTTTCAATCGCAAATCAGTAGGTTCGCTAAAGCAGTCCGCCTCCCAAATAGTAGACTTCACTTATCCCACCCATTTTGCCCAGTCTTGAATCGCACAAAGAGTCAGAAGAAGTAAGATTTTCAGGGCACTCTATTGACTTTTTCCCCGCTCGGTGCTATGTGGACTGCGAACGAAGGCCGAGGATTGTCATGACAGAAGACAGACCCGAACGCCGCAAACATCCCCGTTTTGAAATCTCCTTTGCCATGAGTTTCCGATTTCTTCGAAATGATACCCGATCTGGTGATTCTCAGTCAATTGAGGCAATAGGTACTAAGACCCAGGGGAGAGTGGGCAATATTTCCCTCGAGGGCCTTTTCATCGAAGCTAACCCCACCGAAGATCAGATAAGGGAAATCATGAGGGCGAACCGGGACCAAGAGCAGCTTGACATTGAAATCGAGACTCGGCTGATGGGGGAGACTGTCAATCTGATGGGGAGGGTGGTTTGGTACGATATCATTCTGCCGAAACACGAACCTTACCATTTTCGAGCCGGCGTTTTCCTTGGACAGTTGGGCGGGCAAACCCAGAAGCTCTGGGGCAATCTGATCAGCAGTTTAGAACAGTAGGTTAGAACGGGCGGGGTGGGAATAGGACAATCTTTTAAATTGAGCCTTCCCGTTTTCTAATAGAGAACAGAGAGAGATACGGCTGATTAGATTTTCCAAATATAAGAATAGAGAAGGCAGCAATCAGAGAAAGGGGGCCTAAACTCATGGGGAAAAGGGATATCGAGCCCGGTGATATGGAGGCCTTTCTGGGCAAGAACACCTCCTTTGAGGGGAAGATGACCTTCGAGGGTATGGCGAGGGTGGACGGTAAGTTCGATGGTGAGGTCTCCTCGGGGGATTTCCTCTTCATCGGTGAGCATGCGGACATCGATGCAGAAATCAAAATCGGCACCCTGATCGTTGACGGAAAGGTGAGTGGGAACATTTCTGCAACCTCAAAAGTCGCGATTCATACCACTGGCAAGCTTCATGGAACCATCAATACTCCGGCCTTAGTGATTGAAGAAGGGGGTCTTTTCGAAGGAAACTGCAAGATGGACAGAGGTGCGGAGGCATCCTCCGGGGAGAAGGTTACCCCTCTCAAGGAAAAGGAGGCCAAGGAGGAAAAGATTATTGATCCTCTGGATGAGCTTTACTAATCGAATACAAGATGGATCAGGCAATTTAGGCGAGAAGCCAATGGGTAAAGATTTGAAACGCAAATCGATAAGGGCAGAGGTGATGTAGCCCCGGTTTAATAGGGGCAACTCCAAGAGGCTAAGAAGACTATCTAATTCAGTTAGGAACAAATACCTGAGGGGTCTGTCGATAGGAGTACCCCAAAAGATTGACTTTATTTTTGGACCTGCTAATATGGGGTTGCTACCCCCTTTGAGCTGAAACAGGAAATTGAGCACAGGGGAAGTTGAGTTGACATGGAGCCCGTTCTTCCGGATGAAGGGACGGGCTTTTTGTTAATTCAGGCACAGGGGACCAGGGGAGATGAAGTGCCCAAAGTGTGAGTATGAAAATAGAGAAGGGGCCAAATTCTGCAACGAATGTGGCAATAAATTAGAGGTTGCCTGCCCTGAATGCGGAAAGATAAACCGGCTTGGCAGTAAGTTTTGTGATGAATGCGGCCACAACTTAGGCCTTCGCTCAGAGCCTTCCGCCAGAGAACTCTCCTTAGACGAGAAGCTGGCAAAGATTCAACGGTACCTCCCCAAAGGCGTTACTGAGAAAATCCTGGCCCAAAGGGATAAAATCGAGGGCGAGCGTAAGCAGGTTACGGTGATGTTCTGCGACATGGAGGGATTTACCGCACTCTCCGAGAGGCATGGCCCTGAGGAGGCATACTCTATCATGGATCAGGTCTACGAGATCTTGATCCACAAGGTTCATGACTATGAGGGCACGGTCAATGAGATGACCGGTGATGGGATTATGGCCCTTTTTGGGGCGCCCATTGCATTGGAGGACGCCCCTCAGCGGGCGATCAGGTCAGCAATGGCGATTCACCGGGAGATGGCGAGGTTTAGCGACAGAAAAAAGCAGGAAAGAAAAGGCATACCGCCCCTGAGAATGCGGGTCGGCATTCACACAGGTCCCGTGGTCGTGGGGACTTTGGGTAATGACCTCCGGGTTGAGTTCAAGGCGGTGGGGGATACAGTGAATCTGGCCTCAAGGATGGAGGAGCTGGCAGAGCCGGGCTCAACATATGTGACTGGGGAGAGCTTCAGGCTGACCGAGGGGCTCTTCCGGTTTGAGGCCCTAGGGGAAAAGGCGCTTAAAGGCAAGGAAGAGCCGGTCACTGTCTACAGGGCCATCGCCCCCAGCACCAGGAGGACACGGTTTGACGTCAGTGCGGAGCGGGGACTTACGCCCTTTGTCGGGAGGGAGCGGGAGCTTGAGCTTCTACTGGATGGTTTGGACCGGTCTAGGGCAGGCGGTGGCCAGGCCTTTTCCATCGTGGCCGAGGCCGGGGTGGGGAAATCCAGGTTTTTATATGAGTTCAGAAAGGCCGTGGCCAACGAGGATGTGACCTTTTTAGAGGGGAGATGCCTCTCTTACAGCAGGGGTGTCGCGTATCATCCGGTCATAGATATCCTGAAGGCAAACTTCGATATCGGGGAAGGCGATGGGGATTTCGAGATCGGGGAGAAG
>JGI2173J19968_10000763_pt1 | contig 12561 bp, 7 predicted proteins | sample DeeMarSWOR136_30_FD_19968 | JGI IMG/M metagenome (IMG submission 19968) | reverse complement strand
GACTGGCCTGGTCGTTCGCATTGGTTAGCAGGTTTTTCTGGAGAAGCGCAACAATCCGAGGGTAGCGGTTCTTGAAAGTATCCTCGCGGGCCCAGAGTCTCGCCTGTTCATACCTCCATTGCCACCCATCCTCTCCCTCAATAGACTTGATCTCGTCGATGATTTGCTGGGCCTTTTCAGGGTTCTTGCCAAGCTGCTCGCATGCCAAGAGTCGACGCCTGACAGGGATGTCGGCAGGGAGTCCCTCTGCGAGTGTTTTGAGGCGTTCGTAGGCCTTGTCTGATTTGCCGCTCCGAGTGTATGAGTCGGCGAGCAGCAGGCCTAAATCGCGTTTTGCGATAGGCTGTTCAATGCGCTCTGATGCGACGTCAAGGGTCTCTTCCGCTTCTTTGTATTGTCCTTTTTGGACTAACAAACTGGCCAGGTATCTTACAGGCTCAACAGCTTCAGGATTTTCGTTTATGGTCTCTCGCAGTATTGATATTGCCTTATTTGGGTCATCTTGAGCGATGAGCAACTCCGCTTCAGCCATGGCGATTCTTGGCTTTGACTGACCGTCCGTCTTCAGTTGTTCCAGGAGTGCGTCAGCCTCCTCGAATTTACGCCACCGCACTGCATGCTCGAACTGTAAGAGTCTTACATCGAAAGGGCGATCGGTGTCTCTTTGCAGCTCGGCCAATCGCTCCTTTATCTTCTGGCGTTCTTGGTTATCCTCGGCTGTTTCCCGTGGTGCTGGCAGCAGGCGTATCCGCGTCTGCAGATCGTACAACTGCACCTCATGATCATCTGGCGAAAGTTGCATTGCCGCCTGAACGTGCTTTCTTGCTTCGGCCCAGTTTCTGGTCTGATTCAGTAACCTGACAAGCATCATACGTGCCTCGAAGAAATCAGGTCTCTCCAGAACTAGAGCACGTAGCAGCCCCAGTGCTGATTCCGTCTCGCCTACGCGAGAAAGAGCTAATGCCAAGGCCAATCGAATTTGTGGGGAGTCATTACCTAATTCCATTGAGCGGCGATAACACTTGACAGCCTCACGGTGGTCGCCTTTTTCACTACTTATGAAGCCTTCCAAGTTAGCAACCACTTCGGGGTAGATATCCTTTTCGCGCATTTTGGAGATGCAATCGGTTGCGTACTCAAGCTGGCCGCCATAAATCGAAAGCTCTGCGGCCATTGGCAGGAAACGCCAGGGGTACGAGGAGAGTGCTTCCAGGCCGGCCTTAGCTACTTGCAGCATCTTGGCTTGTGACTGCGAACTTCGGGCTAACCTCGCCCAAATTATCCAGAGTCTTTCGTCTGTTCCCAAGGCCTTTTGTGCTTCGTCCAGATGTCTCTCTGCTTGGTCCAGCATGTTTGCGTCTACAAGCTCACTCGCAAGGCGCAACCGTACCTCTGGCGACAGATCCTGTTTTTCAGCCCGTTGCAGGTCGGCCAAAGCCTTAGATGTGTCCTTATTTCTCAGATAGAATGCCGCGCGGATTATATAGGCCAGGGCTGTGGATGGGTTGTTCTTTACCGCCAGATTGAACCAATGCTCTGGCGGGTCGGGGAAATCGACTGGTCGCTGCTCGGCAAGTTGGCCTAATGTTTCGTACGCTGACACTTGATCAGGATGTTCTTCTATAACGTGCTGCAGTTCTGTTGCTGCCTCATCGAATTTTCGCTGTCCGGCCAGGGCCCAGGCTAAAAGCCTGCGAAGCTCAGGGTCTGCATTTATCTCGATCTGTCTTCTGGCAATTAGCTCAGCCTCGCCGGCTTCACGTATGGCTATGTAGGTTTCAGTGAGTCGCGCAGCGGCCTCGGCATTGGCTTTGTCTGCTCGCAAGACTGCTCGGTAAGCCGCTATAGCTTGTTGAAACCTGTTGCGTGCAGGCGGTACGATCTTAAGTTGCGCGTCAGCGTATTTGAGCAGTATCTGTACATCGTCCTGATTGGCAGCAAGATAACGGCCCAAATTTACTGCTGCTTCCTCCCATTTGTGCAGGTCATATGCTTTGAGACCGGCCTCGAGACCATAGTCGGCTCTGCGGTCTCTCTGCCAGTGCCTCAGGCCGGTAGCCGTGGCACCCAAGACGGCAAAGCCCATCACCAAGACAATTGCCAATTTCCAGTTAAAGTACCTTCTCGCCATTTCCTTGCCCTTTCTCATCCATCAGAGTAGTAGTCAGAACTGGTTAACAAAGTTCCTGACCATTTTTTTGATAGTCTGCCAGCATATCCATAAATCCATCCTTAGCGACAGACTTCTGACATATTCGATGTCGTAGTGTATCCACTCTTGAAAATCTTTCATTGGCTGCCGGGTCCGAGAGACCTGCCAGAGACCTGTGATTCCAGGTCGAACCGATAAACGAGCATCGCGCCAACATGGACACAAGGTGTTCTCTGATTCGGGAGAGGGCCGGGGACCGACGACACTCATCTGACCGAGCAGAACATTGAAGAATTGAGGTACTTCGTCAATGTATGTCTCTCGCAAGAATCTGCCGACACCACTAAGTCTGGGGTCGTTCTTCATCTTGAATTGTGGGCCATCGACGGCGCTTGCCGTTCTCAATTTTTCTTGCATCTTATCAGCGCCGGCGAGCATGGTCCTGAATTTCAGACAGTTGAACATCTTTCCATGTAGCCCTTGGCGTTTATCCTTGAAGAATATCGGCCCAGTTGAGTCTAGTTTTATTGCCAAAGCAATGAAGGGCATTATGGGGGCAAATAGAATTAGCGCCACTATCGCCACGAGACAGTCAACAATTCGTTTGAAGCTCGCCGCGTAGGAGAACTTCGGCCATATTCGGAACGTGCCATTGGCGCTGTGAAGATGGGTTAAATCGAGCGAGGTATTAAAGATTCGCTTGGCATTGTTGCTCAAGGGCAGATGTGGGTGCTTCCGGCGATATCCTGGTCCTCTTACAACGGAGTTTTGCACAAGGTGATTCTGTGGGATCAAGACTCTTGATCCAATGATTGACGAGTCTATGACGGCTCCTTGTTCAATTGTAACGCTATTGCCAATGATTGCAGGGCCCACAATGGTCACTTTTGGGCCGATTCGGATGTTTTTGCCTAACAGTACTTTCCCGACAAATCTTGAGTCCGGGGATATCGTATTTGAATTTGGAGCTTCGAACTTTGGCTTCTTAATCTTAGAAAGCCTTGCCCTACAGAAATTAAGCAGTCCCTCTTCAGTTTCTAAATCGAATGCGGTGCCAGCTACGTTGGTGGCATGCAGCTTTAGTGCGTTTGACCGGCACCTCTGTAAAAAGACGGAAAAAGATCCGGGCAAAGTTCGCTTTGCCAAAACTCTCTCAACAACATCGGTCTTGATAAAGATGTAATGAGGCCAGTCTACAGGTATGGGTGCGGGCTCAGCGGAATCAGAGTAGAACCGGCGGAAACCAGCCACTTTGTTCTTGGCCGTTAAGCGCACTTTTTCGTGACCTGCCATTAACTCGGGCTTAGCATTAACCGCCAAGACATCCGCCTCAGTTGTGGCCAGCACGTTTTCCAGTAGTCCGCCGTTAATTTGCGTGGCAAATCGCCCATTGGAAAAAGCGGTCCACGCATTTTGCTTTGTCCTTCGTGTGAGGTCGAAACAGATTGGTACATTTTTCGTGTACGCTATTATGTCTGGCTCGCTTGCGAGATGTTCGGTGCCCCATTCTTTTGGGATTGCGCAAAGGACCTTGCCGTTGCCGCGGCGGAAGAAGCTTCCGTCTTTTAAGCTGTCGAGAATGATGGTAGCGACGGGCGCGCTCGACAGCGCAGAGCGAAGCAGATTATCGCCGCTACGAGCTGTGCGGCCCCTATTCTCATGTATGATAATTAGGTTCATTGGAATCAGTGAAAGGCAGGCACTTCAAACGTATTGAATTCGGAAGTCTGACGTTCTTGGCCTTTCGTTTATAGTCTCTTGAGTAGTCTGAGTTTTGGTGTTATGTTGCCGGCTCTAAATGGGAATCAGTGGAGTTAGTAGCTTTGCACCGGCTCGCTTGGCTTTTTTACCTGGTCGGTGCTTTGGGTCGTAGTAGTCGTGGCCATAGCGGTGATAACTGTGATCTACCCTGACGTTATTCAAGACGGTGCCCAACACAGTGATGTCTATTTGTGTCAGTCGCTGCTTTGCCTCCATCAACTCCATGCTGGTCGTCTGGCCGGCGAAGCTCGTTAATATGACCGCATCTGCAATCTTGGCCCACAGCAGGGCGTCAGGAAAGGCCAGCACGGGAGGCGTGTCAATAATCACGTGGTCGTAGTTTTGGCTGACGACATTTATGTGCTCAGCTGTTAAAGGAGAGGCTATCAGTTCGTATGCGTCTAATGCATTGCGAGAATCTGCGGTTAGTACGTCGATGCCTCTTGAAGCTACGGAGCGGACAGCTTTCTTAACTGGCCGTCCGAAAAGTACATCCTGTAGTCCCCTTGAGTCACTGGGAATATTCAAGAAGCGTCCAACATCAGGTTTTCTCAAGTCGCCATCTATCAACAGGACTTTCTTTCCAGACTTGGATATACTTGTCGCCAGATTAATCGAGAAAGTAGTCTTGCCTTCTCGCATTGCTGGGCTTGTAACAACCAGCTTCTTGGGCATCCCACCGTGGTTGAGCAGCCCTAAATTGGCACGAATTGTCTGGTAGTCTCCGATTATTTGTGCCGGCAGAAGAGATGGTTTGACGATGTGTGTACTGGCAGTGGTCCCCAGTATTCTGATACCGATGCGTTTAGCGACATCTTCAGGCGTACGCACGCTTAGGTCCGCCTTGTCTCTTAGAAGGGCCAATATCATTCCGCAAGCCACTGCGCCGAACATAAGAGCGGTGGTGTATTTGATGCGTTTGTCCTGGAGGGCGCCCACGTCACCATGATAAGCTACAGTGACTCTTGCAGGGGCCTTTCCTTCCAATTTCACATCTTCTATTCGGCGACAGACTTGGTCATAATACTGTTGATCCAACTCTCGTTGAAACTCCAAATTTTGAATGTCCAGGTGCGTTCGGCCGATTTCGATGACCTGGGTGTCTTCCTTGGCCAGCACATCGTTAAGATACTTTTCATGCACTTTTGCCTGTTCCAGTTCTGTCTGCGCATTAAGCATGCTTTCCATGTGGGCTTTCTTGATTTGGTCATTCGCTGTCTCGTCGAAACGATTACCGATTTCCTGGCGTTTTTCTTCGACCCGCGATTGAAATGCATTCAGCAGCTCCTGCTTTTGCTGAAGGGCTGGATTTGCAGGTTTCAATGTTTGTTTGGCAACGAGTAAGTCCCGCTCTAATTGGACAATACTTCGCGTCAGCTCCTGGACCATTGGGTCCGAATTGACGTATTGACTTCGCATCGTCAAAAGCTCTTCCGGGGCAATAGTCTGCTCTTTGGCCTGTTCAAGAAATTGCAGCCTGGCTTCAAGGTTAATTCTGCGTGCTTCTATCTTTGTCAGTTCAGATAGCAGGGTCATAACTCGTCGCAGCCTCATATCTTGACGGCTAACCAGGTCCGTAGTTCCGAACTCTTGTCCCAGATCACGTATTTTTTGGTTCCAGTCTTTCAGCTTTTCGGCCCGCGCTTTTTGCTCGTCTTCCAATAGCCGCAAGTTTTGGTCGCGATCCTTGGCAGACTCGGAGACTTCCACGGCCATGTAGGCGTTAATAAATGCGTCGACGATCAGTTTTGCCTCGTCCGGCTTTCTGCTCTTCATGCTTATTTTCATTAGCTCGGTGCGACGATCGGGGGCGACTCTTATGACTCCGGAAGATAATGCCCTTTTCAGTTTTGTCACGGCATCAGGCTTTGTCTTGGTCGCCTGCAATCTCTGTTTCAACTTTGTCATGAGGTCGGTAGGTTCATCTTCAAAGAACGACAGATTTCTATCTGCTAAATCGTCTGCTACTCTTTGTAGCACGTTGCTTTTTTTGACCAGATCTGCCTGGGTCTGCATGAAGATTTGATAGTTTGATATTTGGCCCATGTCTGTCTTGCCGGTGATAATGTTTCTTAAGATGGGGGCAACCTGTATCGCGCCGGTTACTGTGTATGAAGGTTCGACCAAAAGCCATATCGTGGGGATTCCAATCCCACACATTGCGATGAACACGAGCAGCACTATGTACCAGCGACGTAGCACGGCTGCAAGTAAGTTGGCTGTGGTCTCGCTTTCGGCTTCAGGCACGGCTTCGAAACTGGCAGGCCTTTGTTCAATTATCTGGTCATGATACTTTTCCAAATCGTTCATTGTATTGTGCTCCTTCCGTTATGGTTTCAAATATTCAGTAGTGCTTTTGGCCTGTAATTATTATCACCTCTTCCTTAACTGGAAGCGTTGTAAGCCTTGTCAAAACTCGAAACTCAGCGACCACAGCGGCAAGAGCCAGTGGCATCATGGCATATCCGCCATAGTCATGGAATATCTGTCTCCAGCCTTCGCTGGTGACAACCGTAAAAGCAATTGCTGTGATTGTTAATCGAATTGTATTGCACAGCAGGGCTATCGGCAGGCTTGAAGCAAGAACAATCAACTTCTCCCACCAGGCCCGCTTGACCAATAGCACAACCAGACCGCTAATAACGAAGAAGGCTGTGATCATACGCAAGCCGGTGCATGCCTCAGCGACTGCTACGCTTGCCTCGCCCATGTGGATAATGTTACCTTCCTTGACCACGTCATAGCCCAAAGTCTCCAGGCAAAATACAGCCGATGAAGTTGCCCAACGTTGCAGGGGTAGAGAGACAGCAGCCTGGACTCGGTTGGGTGGAGGTAGCATTAAGCATAGGAACAATAATACCGTAGATACCTTTCGGACAAGCTCCCAGCCAAAAAGAAGCAGCACCAGTGCAGCAATGCTTATAACAATGGATAGTCTTTCTGCTGAGCCGTACATGAAGAACAACCCAAAGAGTCTGATTGCCTGAGCTGCTACAAAGGCAAATAGACCCCAAACAGAAGGCCCAATGCGGCACTGAGTAATACTATGGCGCCTCGACCATAAGATATAGACCGCCAAAAACGGGACTAAGAGTCCACATGAATACTCGTCGCTTCTCTGCCACATATCCCATAGGTCCATAAAGCTGGGCCAGTAGGACCAGAGAAATGCTGTTAGGACGAGACCACTCGCAAGCCATGAAATTAACATTGTCTTGTGTGATTGGGTTGAGCTTGGCAGTTTTTCGTTAGTCTGATCAAGTTGCGTTAGCAGTGTATACCGCCATTTGCTTGTGCCTTTTTTCATGCCGACTATTGCTTTGTTGATCGCCCGTATTGACACTCCCCTTGTTTTGAACGATACGGACTCTTCTACCACGACGGCCTTGCTTGGCACCACCGTGTGGTAGTCAACTATACATCCTTGGATTTGGCAACTTGGGCTCACATGTGCGTTGTCCCAAAGCATGCTATTTACCACAACACTGTCTTCACCGACGGTGACGCCACGTCCAACTACAGTTGGTCCGATGATGACGGTATTCTTGGAGATGGAAGCGCCATCCATAATAACGACCGGCCCACAAAGTCGAGCACTTGGGTCAATACTCGCGTTTGCCTCCATCCATAGAATTTGCGAATCGGTTCGTTTGTGGAGTCTTAGATCAGCGTCAGATTCTGGGTCTTTCTCCAAGTAGTTTCCAATCGCACGCAAGTATTCTTGCCGATCTCGAAAGTTTCCAACGGGGTTTCGCAATCTCACAGCATGAACGCTCTTGCCCGCACGAAGCATTTCACGAATTAAACCTTCTTTGATGTCAAAATAGCCATCTTTTGGGATATGTTCCAAGATGCTCGGGTCGCAGATATAAATGTCGGCGGGCTCTCCCATCGGTTGGCCGTTCCCGTGGCCCGGGTTAAACGCCACTGTCAAATCACACTGACCGTTTTGGTGCGCTCTTAATAGCTCGTCGATTTTGGGGGGGCATATTAAACCGGCAGGGAATACCAGAAGCAATCCGTTTGTTGCGTCGCCAGCAGCGTCGCGAATGCACCCAGCCGGACCAACCGGCAACGGCTCATTCAGAAACTCTAGCTCCAGGCCGTTACAAGTATGAATCGATTCTGCCAGCAATGAACCATCGCTGTTGGAGCAGACTGTCGCCCGCCTTATCCCTTGTTTGGCCAAATGGTTCAGCAAACGTTGTACAGCGGGCTTTCCGACAACCGGCCACAGGGCCGTCGGCAGACGCGTCGCCACTTGGGACCGCCCAAAATCCCGGCTACCTGCAAGTATAATAGCCTTAACATTGTCTCGATTGACGGACTGTTTATGCATCAGTTTATCGTGTGTTGGTCTTGGCTGTATCGGGGCCTTTAAGTTATGTATATTCGCCGACTACAATAAGTTTCTAAAACTATGAATATCAGCCGATGCTCGATTGTCTTGTTGGCCGGAGACTATCGGTCTAATTTTCTTGCTCTCGTAGGCTTCTTATCATACCGGGATTTTGAAACTAGCTTTTCTTGACCGACTATTCCTTCGTGACATTAAGCTCGTGCAGGAATTGTGCGATCCGCTCCGCTACCGCATGCGGTTGAGCCTCTCGTTTGCGCGGCATAAATGTCCTGAGTTGGCCCATTTTTGTTGGCAGTTCGTTCTCTTGATGTGCCACCAATATGTGGCCAAGTTGCTCAAACTTTCGAGCTGTGGCTACTTGGTGGTCGTTAACATGTTCTCGAAAACACTTCCTGCGTGGCATAACCAGCAAAGGTTTATTGTTATCCAATGCCATTGTAATCGTGCCTATTCCAGCATGGCTGATTATGTGGGATGCCTGGCGTATATATCTATCAAATATGTGTCTATCCAAGGAGCAGACCGCTTCAAAGTTTCGTGGTTGATAGAAAGTGTGTCCGATCTGCGCAAGCACCTCTTCTTTGAATCCATTTTGGCCGAGCGCCTCGTCAACAGATTTCACAAGGCGATCAAACGGAAACTGAGTCCCTACCGTTAAGAAAATCATATTACAGCTCCCACATATTCGACATTTCTGTGAGGTCTTGCTAACTCCGGCCATTGCGTCAGGAACAAATCGGCGAAAGTTTTAGCCATTCGGCCGCTGAGAGATAATCTCTCAACATTGGCAATGCTATCTATCCAAGCTACTTTCGAGCCGAAAAACTTGCCTGACAGGCACATTAAGAGGCCTGGGGCTGCCCCTGTGCTTACGATAACATCGGGGCGCTCGCGGCGAATGATTCTGATGCACCGAAAGAGTACCGTAATTACCCACAAAGGGTGTTCACGATTACACTCGCCGATGACAAAGACCTCGCCGTATTTCTGGAGTTTTTCTCTAACAATATCTGCTGTTGTAACATAGAAAGTACGGTGTCCCTTCCAACACTCTCGCAGCTTCAGCAGTTGACTCATGTGTCCCCCGGCCGAGGCGGCAAGACAAATTCTTAGTTTTCTATCTCTATACATCAACCAGTTCCTCCTGGGCAGATCTCTTATTACTGAACAACCGCTCCAATACTTGTTCTGCTTTGTTGTCCCACGAAGCTTTCTCAACCTTTCTTCTTCTCGCCGCTACCTGTTCGGGGCCGTTTTCAGCTAATGCCTCGCTTATGCATGCAGCAAAATCTTCAGGACTTTTAGCGATGTGGATAACATCAAGATACTTATTGAGCTCTGCGAAAGGTGTGCTGACTGTCGGTTTGCCTAGCGCCAGATATTCCTTTAGTTTGATTGGGTTGCATGCTTGTATCCAAGATGTTTGCCGCCACGGCATAATGGCTACGTCAAAGCATTTGCCGTAAAAGGGAATCTTGTCATAATCCTTCTGCCCCAGCATCCATACATTATCTTTTCTGGCAAAAGTGGGGTAGTCGGAGTAAACCCTACCCACAAATACGAATGACATTTCGGGCAATAAGTCAGTCAACTTCTCGATCAGACCGTAATCGACTGTGTGACTATCAATGGAGCCGAAATAACCTATAATAGGTCTTCTGATTTGTCTCATTTCCAAGGGCGCATCAGGAAAAGAGTCGGCTGCCGCAAACATATCATAATCCACTCCATGGTCTAAGAGCAAGGATTCCTTACATTCTGGGGCTTCTTCATCATATAGCTTGCTACTTACGAACAAGGTTAGATCTGAGTTGGCTTTCAGCTTCCGGTCGTACATTTTTATGGCGTCAAAATCCACATTAGGAAACAATTCGTACGCGTCTGTTCTCAGGTATACCAGCTTTGTCCTTCTGAGCTTCAGAGCGATATCACACGCAGCAGGGCAAACAACCCATATCAAGGGGTCGCACAGGCCCAATGTCCTGAGAACGTGCTTTAATTGCAGTCTCAAAACCTTTTCGTTTAATTTCTTTGACCAGTCCATGTGGTGCAATGGAACCGAGATAGGACTATATACCCAGAAATTTGTGTCAACTTTGTTGAGCCCTCTGAAAATACTCTTGGACTTGCGGATCAACTTCTGAATGAACTTTCTGCCTTTTGTAATCTTGGGCTTTTGCATTACGATGGAGTTGACATACAAGACAGGGCCCTTTTTCGTATATCGCCTTATTAGCTGAATGTCAACATGGGCCCGGTTATGATACCACCAGTCCACACCTCCAAAACACAAAACAGACATGTTATTAGTGTCCTCAGATTGCATCCACAGGCAAAGGGCCTGTTTGGGATATGCTTATTCGATGCTATCTCTCTATCTTTGAGACAACCGGCCTTACCTTGCCACTTTCGGTTCTTTCGACGGCTTCTACGTGTTTCAAGTCAATTTTCAATTCAGCCGGCAAGTGCTGAAGGATAAGGGCTTCGAAGGCCTTGAGATCTTCGTTCGAAAACTTCGCACTTGGCACGTATTCGATGGTGAGATGATCTATGGCATCTTGTATGATTTGGCTTTCAAGTATATTATTCGTGCCATATAACAAATGCGTGAGAATTGCCGCACCGAACTCTCTGCCAGAGGGTGTTCTAACGACATCAGCACGGCGTCCTTTTATCGACTTGACCACCTGAAATGGCCTTCTACATGGACACGGCCTATCCGATTTTACAACAATGTCACCCATATCATATCGTATCAGCGGCATTGCCATGTTCCAGAATCCGGTCGAGATTACCTTGCACTTGCCGTTCTTCGACGTATCAACGGGTATTAGCTCGGTCAATCCATACTCAGGTATGACGTGGTATCGCCCCTGTTCACATGTATGAATGTAGCAGACACGCTCAGCACTGCCATAGAAATCAAATATGCGGCAATCAAAGGCTTTCGCTATTGTATTGCGCATTGTTTCGGTCAATGTCTCCGATGACGTTAGTACGGATCTAACCTTGATGTTGATTTCTGAGTCCAGACAAGTTCTCGCGAGCAGGCAAACCGCGGATGGGTAACCGACAATGGCTTTGGTTCCATAGTCTCTAATCACTCTGGCATACTCTTTGGCTGTATTTGCAGAAAGATGATACGTTGAAAGAATCAGTTCTTTCATAATTGGATCGTAGGCATACAGTGGGCTACGCTTTTCGTCGGGCTTCGCGATACGTCTGCCTGTAAGATAAGCACATCTATCCCAAAGACCGATACCAGCCCAGTCCCACTGTCTTCGCAAGAAAGCGTGTTCGTTGGCTATAGAGAATATGTCTCTTCTGAGTTGCATAGGTGTGCCGGTGGTTCCTCCTGTGTAGGCTGTTCGGGTCATCCATCGAGGGTATCTACTGGAGATGATTGAATCACCAGCCTTCAGGATGTCCTGTTTTGTAAGTATTGGAAACAGTTCAATATTGTTGAGTCGGTCTATGTCCTGGACTTTAATACCGTGATCATCCATCCACTTCTTGTAATAGGGTACTGTATGATAGCAATGTTGGATGAGTCTTTTGAGCAGTTTCAGTTGTAGTTGGCTCAGTTGTTGCTTGCTGAGCCATTGAGTCCGCGCCAGTTGCCTTCTGCGCACCCAGAAAGGGCCTGAGAAACGCTTGGTAAGTATTGTAGCAAGACCTTCAGTTATTACTCTGGTGTTCACAACAATTCTTGAGATGTTGATAGCCTAATTTGAGCAGAGGATGACTTTGGTAATGCCCATTACGTATCCACGCATTTTACGAACTGATTCCCCTCTCCGTTCCGGCGCAAAGACGCTGAGGAAAAGCAAAACGGGCAAGCGAACGACGAAGAAGATTGTCGTAAGAAAACTTGCGACCATGTATGCTGCTCTGCCCTTATGTTTTCTTATAAACTTCAGAATGCTTAGTCTTAGGTGAACAAGCATAGATGCCGGTTTTTGTGCGGTGCTCTGTCCGCCAACGTGAACAATATCCGCACTCGGTGTAAATAATACCTTCCAGTTGGTTTGCTTGAACCTGTAACACCAGTCGGCTTCTTCGCAATACATAAAGAACCGCTCATCCATCATACCTACTTGTTCGATCGCTTTTCGCCTGACGAGCATGAAACAACCAGTCACTACATCAACTTGCCTGATGTCGTTCCTGCCCCACCAAGTCATCCTTTCGCGCCCAAAGAACTTGCTCTTTGGGAAGAGTTTGTACAAGTAGCTGCTCGACAACAGCATATTCAGTACAGAAGGGAACATGAAGCATGTCGGCTGCA
>JGI2173J19968_10000760_pt1 | contig 12595 bp, 10 predicted proteins | sample DeeMarSWOR136_30_FD_19968 | JGI IMG/M metagenome (IMG submission 19968) | reverse complement strand
TAATCACCCTTTCGAGTGATCGCTTTTCCCCTGGAAGGGGGATTTACAATTCACTCCCAATCCGCTATCGAGAGGGTACAAGGCCCAAGGCCGACTCCGTTGGATACATGAAATGTCTTGGCCTGAAAGGATGAAATATTAAGCCAAGGGGGGATTTGGTCGCCCCAAACAGGGGGAATATCATGGAGGGCGGAATGATTAGCAAGCCCATTAATCTTCACGGGCGCAATGCGCTGGTAACGGGGGGAGCGAGGGGCATCGGGCAGGCGACTGCGCTGGTGCTGGCAAGGGAAGGGGCTAATGTGGCTGTTCCCGACATTATGTCCACACAAGAGACGGTGGAAAAAATCGAGGCCCTGGGACGTCGGGCATTGGGGATAAAAGCGGACATATCTAACTCCTCAAATGTAAAGAAGATGGTTGCGGATGCAATACGGGCCTTCGGTCACATAGACATTCTCGTCAATAACGCCGGAGTGGTTCATCGGGACACCTTACTCGAGACCTCCGAGGCCACGTGGAATCGCGTGATTGACATCATTCTCAAGGGGACATTCCTCTGTATCCAGGCCATTTATCCCCACATGAGGGAGCAGGGGTACGGCAAGATCGTCAATGTCAGCTCCATTTCCGGAATTATCGGAGGAGCCGTTTCCAAGCCTGGTGATGCGCCGGAAAAGGTCAAGGGGCGATCAGGACCAGCATATGCCGCTGCCAAGGCCGGCGTCATAGCACTCACGAGATGGATCGCCAAAGACGTGGCCAAAGACGGTATTTACGTCAACTCCATCGCTCCCGGGGCTTGTGAGACTGAAATGGCACGAGGCTTTGACTATGGGGTTGAGGCCCTTCCCATTGCGCGGTGGGGACAACCCGAGGATATGGCCGAGGCCATACTTTTTCTGGCCTCAGATGCCTCAAATTACATCACAGGCCAGGTTTTGAACGTTGACGGCGGATGGGTTATGGCATGACCTTTCTTAAAGAGCTTATAGGACAAATTCAGCACGTGGGGAGAAGAAATTGAACATTGGAGGTTTATTAACCAAATCTGCTCAAACCTTTCCAGATAATTTGGCCATCGCACATGGTCCCAGGAAACTAACTTACAAACAGTTCAAATCGAGGGCCAACCGTCTAGCAAATGCCCTGGGTAAGCTCGGTATCAAGCAGGGGGATAATGTAGCGTTGGTTCAGTACAACTATCCGGAAATGTTGGAATCGATATTCGCCTGTTTTAAGGCTGGTTACGGGACGGTGCCCATTAATTTTCGGCTTCATCCCAGTGAGTTTGCCTTTATCATCGACCACTCCGAGGCCAAGGCCGTGATTGTATCCCCTGAATTCAACGAGGCTATCATCGGCATCTGGGACCGAATACCTGGGGCACGGCATCTCATTACCCTATCCGGTGCCGAGGGTGAGGTCTTGGATTATGAAAAGCTCATATCCGAGGAATCGGAACAATTTACGGATGCCGATGTTCACCCTGATGATCTGGCCTGGCTTTTCTACACGTCAGGGACAACGGGCCTCCCCAAGGGCGCCATGTTGACCCACCGCAACTTGCTTGCCATGACGATGAATTTTTGCGTGGATGTCTGCCCAGGGTTAGGTCCCGATGATGTCATCTTACATGCAGCCCCCCTCTCTCACGGCAGTGGCCTTTACGCCCTTCCCAACATCGGTAAGGCCGCGGGTAACGTTATCCTCGAATCGAAGGCCTTCGATCCCGAACTGGTGTTCAAAGCCATCGAGGAGTACCGGGTCACCAACATGTTCGCTGCCCCAACCATGGTGAAGCTCATGGCGGAAAGCCCGGCGGTGGACCGATATGATCACGCCTCCCTGAGATCACTCAATTACGGTGGTGCTCCTATACTCGTCGAGGACCTGAAAGAGGCAATGGCGAAATTGGGGCCATGCTTGGTGCAGATCTTTGGGCAGGCCGAGTCTCCCATGACCATTACATATCTGCCCCATAGGGATCACGTCCTTGAGGGGACCCCGGAGCAGATGAAACGGCTTGCCTCTGCCGGCTTCCCCCGTACGGACGTGGAGGTCAAGATCTTTGACCCCGACGATAAGGAACTCCCGCCAGGGGAGACGGGGGAAATCGTCACGCGTTCGGATCTCGTCATGAAGGGGTACTGGCGTAATCCCGAGGCCACGGCGGAGACGCTCCGAAACGGATGGCTTCATACCGGGGATATCGGGTACATGGATGAAGACGGCTATCTCTTCATTATGGATCGCTCGAAGGACATGATCATCAGCGGTGGGGAGAATATCTATCCGCGGGAAATTGAGGAGGTTCTGGTACGACATCCGGCTGTCAGGGAGGTCGCGGTTATTGGCGTTCCAGATCCCAAATGGGGTGAGGCCATAAAGGCTGTTGTGTCACTGGTGCCACGCCAATCTGCGACAGAGGAAGAGTTGATAGCCTTTTGTAAGGACAACATAGCGAGCTATAAGAAACCGAAATCAGTGGATTTCGTGGATGAATTGCCCAAGAACAATTACGGGAAAATATTGAAACGGGAGCTGCGGGCGAAGTATTGGGATGGCAGAGAGCGCAAGGTTTGATAGGAAGGAAAACCATGCGGGATGGGGGGCGTTCTGAATGACAGGGCGGAAAGGGGGTGGTTCAAAGGCAAATTGAGCTGGATACATGCTCACATTTCAAGGGAAGGTTCGCATTCAGTGTGCTTTTTCTAAGGAGGGGATAAGATGAAAAAAGTAAGCTCGATAATATCCTTAATTGGTGTACTATTCGTGTTGGTGATTAGTTTAACACTGGTCGGAGCGGCGCAGGCGAAGGTAATTAAGTGGCGGATGGCTACTAGCCGAACACCTGCATTAACACCCCATCATGAGGGTGACTTACGCTTCGCGGAGACGGTGAATAAGATGAGCGGAGGTCGACTGGTGATTACCGTTCATCCCGCTGGCGAGCTGATGCCAGCCTTCGAAGTATTTGATGGCGTAAGGAAGGGTGTCATCGAAGCAGGTGGTTCCTGGTCCGCTTATTGGACGGGGAAGAATACTGCCTTTGATCTATTTTGTTCAGCCGGGTTCATGATGCATCCTGCTGATTGGATGACATGGCTTTATGAGGGCGGAGGTTTGCAATTAGGGCAGGAGCTTTATGGGAAATATGGCATTATGTACTTCCCCTTCAGTGTTCTTGGTCCTGAGTCCGGGTTTCGAACCAATAAGCCGATAAAAACCCTTGACGACTTCAAAGGCATCAAGCTAAGAACAGGTGTTCTCCAGACCATCTGGGTATTAGAGCAGGTCGGTGCCAAACCCGTTCGAATCCCAGGGGGCGAGATCTATCTGGCTCTTAAGTTAGGAACAATAGATGGTGCTGAGTTTAGTGTTCCTTCTACGGACTGGTCGATGAAGTTCCAGGAGAATACCAAGTATTGGGTTACCCCTGCGGGTTGGCATCAGGTGGGGACGGTGGGCGACTTGATGATCAACATGGATGCCTGGAAGAAATTGTCCCCTGACCTCCAGGCCATCGTGGAGAATGCAGCCATGTCTAATATGGTATGGACCTATACTAAGACGAATTGGGAATCCATTGCAGCTTTGGAAAAGTTCAAAGCAGCTGGGATTAAGGATAGCGAGCTTGACGCCGAATCCCAGGAAAAACTCCAGGAACTATGCATCCAGTTCATGGAAAAGGAGGCGGCCAAGAATCCCGACTATGCGAAGATAGCTAAGTCCATGGTTGACTACTTGAAGGGTTTTGACAAAGTGCGTCAAATGGAAGGCCGTTTTAAATCAGGAAGCCTCCTTAAGAAATATCCGGAGATCAAATAGTTCACATACATGGAATGCCCCCAAACTCTTCTGCTAGGGGGGCATTCCATGGCTGGACTGGCCGACGGATAACCATGATTTCGGGGTTCAAATGAGCATGCGAGAGTTCACGAAGTTTTGTGATAGCATCAGTGAGTGGTCTGGGCGAGCTACCGCCTGGTTGGTCTGGCCTATTATGGGATTATGCGTGTATGAGGTGGTCACGCGAAGATTCTTCGGTTCACCTCACATATGGACTTACGAGGTAACAAACACTTTCTATGGCGCTCATTTCATGATTTTGGCGGCGTATACTCTCCTACACCATGGCCACGTATCCGTTGATATTATCTACTTGCGTTTTTCTCGGAGAAGGCAAGTCATTATCAGTGTTATGAGTTATCTGGTTTTCTTCTTCCCGTTCATCTTAGTACTCCTTTATGTAGGTACAGATTCTGCCATATCTTCTTGGGGATACTGGGAACGGACAGCTACAGGTCAACCCCTCATTTATCCAATCATGAAGACGCTCACGCCAGCAACAGCTTTGTTGCTCCTCATTCAGGGCCTGTCCGAATTTGCAAAAATGATATTCTCTGGCGCTAAAGGAGAAGAGGTACAAGAGGTACAATGATTGAAATGGATCCGCTGTTGATAACTATCCTCATGTTTGTTGGTCTATTCGTCGGCCTCTTCCTCGGGCATCCCCTTGCCTTCGTTTTAGGAGGACTGGCAGTCATTTTCGGTCTGACGGCATGGGGTCCTTCGTGTTTCCCCCTATTTGCCAACCGTATTCTCGGCTTGACAGACAACTTCATTCTCGTTGCTGCTCCTATGTTTATTTTGATGGCAAATCTACTGATGCACTCAGGTGTTGCCGACGACCTCTTTGATTCCCTTCGGTACTTGTTGGGTCCATTAAGGGGAGGGGTGGCACTGGCGGTGGTCCTTGTGTGTACTGTGTTTGCTGCCTGTACCGGTGTGATCGGTGCTTCGGTGGTTACAATGGGACTTTTAGCTCTGCCCATGATGCTCAGGTATGGCTATGATAGAAAAATGTCGGCTGGAACGATTATGGCAGCGGGAACCCTTGGCATTATCATTCCCCCAAGTATCATGCTCATCGTGATGGCAGACCAATCCGGGTTGTCAGTGGGCAAGCTATTCATCGGGAGTGTTGCCCCGGGATTAGTTCTCGCGGCATTATTTATGATTTACATCGCTATCCGATGTGCACGGCGGCCAGAACTGGGACCTCCCTTATCTCGGGAGGAGAGGGGGCGGGTGCCGATGAGAAAGCGGGTCACCATGGCCTCAATTTCCCTGCTCCCTCCAGCACTGCTCATTCTTGGCGTGCTTGGTGCTATCTTTACCGGATTTGCTACAGCCACTGAGGCCGCTGGATTAGGAGCCTTCCTTGCCCTGTTGATGACTATAGGTTACCGTCGATTCAGCTGGAAAATGGTGAAGGAAACCACGATCTCGACCGCCCGGACGGTCTCCATGGTCCTGATTATCCTCGTTGGCGCAACCTGCTTTACGGGGGTCTTTATGGGGATAGGTGGTGGCAAAGTATTAACGAACTTTATTCTGGGGCTGGGCTTGGGTAAGTGGGGTACCTTTTTCCTGATGAATTTTATCGTCCTTATTTTGGGCTCATTAATCGACTGGATTGGAATCGTCTACATCACATTCCCCATTTTTTTGCCGATCGCTGAGAACCTCGGTTTTGACCAGCTATGGTTTGTTGTTATCCTTGCCGTCAATTTGCAGGCCTCCTTCTTAACCCCCCCCTTTGGCTATGCTCTCTTCTACATGAAGGGGATCGCTTCCAAGAGTTTAACGACGGCTGGCATTTACCAGAGCATCGTTCCCTTTTTAATTCTCCAGCTGATCGGTTTAGTCATTTGTATTCTGTTTCCCGACTTGATTTTATTGCCAGCTTCCTGGATAGAATAGTATTTTATCTCTATTTGAGGGGAAAAACCGTTCCGGAAATTAAACGGTTCTCTATGCAACCCGATTTCAGTAAAAATCCAGCTTATGGCCTTCTCCTACGCAGCAGATATCGCTCACAAATGGAACGTAAAGATTATTATGGGTTATGATCTATCAGTTGCCCACAGGGTAACCGATGAACCAACGCGTGATCGTCACCGGTAAGCCACTATGCGGAGCCACGTGACTAATGTACGGCAATAACTCTGATGAAAAGGCTAACGGGTTCGACGACATGTAAAATAAGTCTCCTTCGACCTTTGCCTTTTCATTTCAGGAGGGGCAGCATATGCACAAACGAAGAAAGCTCGGAAGGGGAGTAGCCGTTGTAGGCGCTGGGATGTCGAAATTCGGCTTGTTTAAGGACAAGGACTCAAAGGATCTGTTCGTTGAGGCTTTCCACCAGATGATCTCCTCGGTGGACAAGGGGGTAGACCCTCGTGATATCGATGCCCTCTACTTAGGGAATTTCACCAATGATTTTTTTATGCATCAAGGGCATTGGGGCCCAATAGTCTCCGATTTGATTGGGCTTGCACCAAAGCCTGCAACGAGAACGGAGGGCGCATGTGCCTCGAGCGGGCTTGCCTTTCGGGAGGGTGTTTTTGCTATCGCTTCAGGATTCTATGATATGGTGCTCATCGGTGGAGTGGAGGAGATGTCGAAGCGATCCACCGAAGAAGTTTCAGAGGGCTTGGCCCTAGCATCTGTCCCGTATGAGGGAAGGGTTGGATTTACCTTCCCGGGGGTTTTCGGTGCCTTGGCAACCGTTTACTTTGACAAATACGGAGCGACCCGGGAGCATCTGATGAATGTCACCATAAAAAGCCATAGTAACGCTCGTCTCAATCCAAAGGCCCAGTTCAACCTTTCCATTCGCGATATCATGGAGGCTAAAGTTGAAAGCGCCAGGAAAAAGGGAAAGCCCCTGCCGAACTGGAGGGATGAAAAAGAGTTTCTCCGCGATCCTATGGCGAATCCCGTGGTTGCCTGGCCGATGCACCTCTATGATTGCTGTCCCATTAGTGACGGTGCGAGTTGTCTCCTCTTGGTTGCAGAGGAAATGGCAAAGAACTTCACAGAGGATCCTCTGTACGTCGTCGGAATAGGGCAGGGGAGCGGAAGGGGACTTCACGCCTGTGATGACCTCACCTATTTCGAAGCCACGAGATACGCGGCCAAGGAGGCCTACGAAATGTCAGGGCTTAAGCCGGAGGATGTTCAAATTGCCGAGGTGCATGACTGTTTCTCCTTAGCAGAGCTCATTAACATAGAGGATCTCGGTTTTTTTAAGCCTGGGGAAGGGTACAAGGCGGTCGAGGAGGGTCTGACGAGATTGGACGGTCCGAAGCCCATTAACACCTCGGGGGGACTCAAGTGCAAGGGGCATCCAGTGGGGGCAACAGGTGCGGCACAACTGTACGAGATCTGGGAACAGCTGAGAGGTAAGGCCGGAGAAAGACAGGTACCCATTAAGGATTTGCGAATCGGAGCAGCCCACAACCTGGGAGGAACGGGAGGCACGAGCACCTTCACCATTCTCGAGAGGAGGTAATGCCGATGGAAGAACGGCCTTTTAGCGATATCGCCTATGAGCAATTTCTCAACGAGGAGAAACTCATGGGCTCAAGGTGCACGGGATGTGGTGCCCTTTTCGCGCCTCCGCGCCCTATCTGCTTAGAGTGCAATGGCTCGGAGATGGAGTGGGTTGAGATGAAGGGGAAGGGGAAACTGCACGCCTTCACCTGCATAGCCGTGGTCCCTCCCTCAATGATGGGAGAGGGGTACGGTAGGGACCATCCGTATTGCTCAGGAGTCGTAGAGTTGGAAGAGGGGCCAAGGGTTGTTGCGCGAATCGAGCAGGTGGATACGAGCAAGCCCGAGGAGATAAAAGTCGGTATGCCTCTCACTGTGAAATTCCTCCATCGGGGTGAGGGCGAAGGTAAGAAAACTTTCTTGGCATTCAAACCGTTGCGATAGCAATTGACCAGATTTTGACGGTTTGATGATTTTTAAAGCCACCGCAAAACATACAGGCAGGTACGGGAAATGGGCGAGCGTTTGAAGGACAAAATGGCCATCGTAACGGGAGCCGGATCCGTCGGGCCGGGTTGGGGTAACGGCAAGGCGACGGCGGTGCTCTTTGCCCGCGAGGGGGCGAAGGTCTTCGCCGTTGACATAAACCTTGCCGCGGCGGAGGAGACTAAGGGGATCATCGACGGTGAAGGGGGCGAATGCACGGTTCACAAGGCCGATGTTTCCAGGTCGGACGATGTCAAGGCCATGGTGGATCGGTGCCTCGAAACCTATGGTCGTATCGACATTCTCCACAATAACGTTGGCATCGTGGTGGTTGGCGGCCCCGTTGAGACAAGCGAGGAGACGTGGGACCGGGTTAGTGCGGTCAACCTCAAGAGCATGTTCCTGACATGCAAGCACGTGTTGCCCCACATGGAGAGGCAGGGCGGCGGCGCCATCGTCAATATATCCTCCATCGCCGGCATTCGCTACACGGGGATCCCCTATATTACCTACTACACCACCAAGGCGGGCATTCTCCAGCTAACGCAGGGGATCGCCCTACAATACGCTGAGAAGAATATCAGGGCCAATGTCATCCTGCCCGGTCTGATGGACACGCCGATGATCAGGGAGCCCCTCAAGGATGCCTACGCGGGAGGCGATATAGAGAAGATGCTCGAAATCCGACGTCAGCAGTGCCCCATGAAGAGGATGGGCGATGCTTGGGATGTCGCCTATGCCGCCCTCTTTCTCGCCTCCGATGAGGCCAAATACATCACCGGCGCGCAGCTGGTCGTCGACGGGGGAATAACGTGTAAATTCGTCTAAGTCTTGAGGGGGTAAAGCAAAAAGGTTTACATGCCGGGTCATCCCCGGCTTTTTTCTTTACAGAAGATCCCGGACTATTGGGGAATCTATCCCACGGGAATATGCTTGAGCGATCAATTCAATTTTGAACTTAGGAAACTGCAAATGCTGAGACGCGTTGAAACATCCGGGAAAATTGGTCAACGGCCCAATGGGACGTAGCCGAAGTATTTCGGGATGAGCATGATGAGGGATTCCCAGTAAGTGACGATACCGAGAACCGCAATGGAGGCCAAGATAAAGGGAAGGATAGCCCGAGAAATCCTTTCGAGGCTTATCTTCCCGATGCCGCAGGCGATAAACAGGCACACCCCCACGGGGGGAGTAGTGAGGCCGATGACCAGATTGAGCACGAGAATGACGCCAAAATGCAGGGGGTCTACTCCTACCTGAATCATCAATGGAAGTAAAACCGGTGTGAGGATGATCAGCGAAGCCGTCGTCTCCATGAATGTCCCCACGACGAGCAAGATAATGTTTACGAACAGGAGAATGAGAATGCGGCTGTGGGTTACCTTGAGGATCGTCGCACATATGGACTGGGGAATTTCCTCGCTGGCGAGGACCCAAGAGAAGATGCTTGCCGTTCCGATTACGAGCATGACCAGAGCGCTCGTTACGCCTGTGTCGATGATAATCCTCGGAAGATCGCTNAACCTGATGTCCCGGTACACAAGGAAGCTGATGGCAAAGGCATAGAACACGGCGATACAAGCGCTCTCCGTGGGCGTAAACACCCCTGACAATATTCCTCCGAGGATAATGATGGGCATCATCAGAACGAGCGTCGCATCAAAAATCGCCCGTAAGGTCTCTCTAAGGGATGGCATGCTTCCCTTGGGGTAATTTCTTTTCCGGGCGTAGTGAGCGACGACCCCCATCTGGAAGAACCCGAGCAATACACCGGGGATAAAGCCGGCGAGAAAGAGGGATGCGATGGAGACCTCTCCCAAGACACCGTAAATGATAAAGGGTATGGAGGGAGGAATGACGGGGCCGATGGTGGAGGAGGTGGCCGTCACCGCGGAGGAGAATTCAGCATCATACCCTTCCCTCTCCATGGCCGGGATGAGGATGGATCCAATGGCACTGGTATCGGCAACGGCAGCCCCCGTGATCCCGGCGAAGATCATGCTGATAACCACATTGATGTACGCAAGCCCTCCCCGAACCGGTCCCACCAGGACTTTGCAGAAGGTCACGAGCCTCTTGGTTAAGCCACCCGCGCTCATAATGTTCCCCGCGAGGATAAAGAAGGGAATGGCCATGAGCACGGGGTTATCGATGGCGGTGAAGATCTGTTGAGCCGCGAGGGCGAGGGGAGTCTCACCTTGGTATAGCAACGCCATAAGAGGGGTGAGCCCCAGGACAAAGGCGATGGGGACGCCGATAATGAGGAACAGGGCGAATGAGATAATTAAGATGAGGACTACCACGGGGAATGACCTGCTGTCCGTTTCGATCTTAGGGTTTCGTGCGGGCGAATATCTCCTTGGATCGGTGGTAGATGGACGTGAGCACGTGAAATAACATGACAGCAGCACCTATGGGAATAGCCATGTACGGCAATGACATGGGAAGGCGCATGGCGGGGCTGAGTTGATGGCGCGTCAGCATGACAAGGAAAATCCCGCCCCAGAAGACAATAGCAACCATGGCAGCGACGAGGATATCTCCCCCGAGGGCCGCGGCCATGCGGGTTCGCACCGGAAACTTCTCGGCAATAAAGGTAACGGCGATGTGCTGTCCCCTCTTCAGGGCTATGGCGGCGGCAAGCAGGGAGGACCATACGAGGCAATATCTGGCAAACTCCTCTGTCCAGAAGAGCGGGAGCAGCAGGACATACCGAAATACGACCTCAATGAGCACATCGAAGGCCATCGCCGAGATGATGATAAAGACTGCCATTTCCGTGAATCGGTTGATGATATCGCTTGCGCGTTCCATGCCGTTTTCAAAGGTGGCTGATGCGGGAGAGATCGATGTCTCTCCCGTTCGCCTGGCTTCTCACTTCGTGTCCCTGATCCTGTGAACAATCGGTTCCCAATCCGGGTACTGCTTGATGAACTTGGCGTAAACCGGTTCCATGGCCTTGAGGAAGATGGCCTTGTCCACGTTCGTGACGTCCATCCCCCAGGCCTTCAAATCCCGGACCTGTTTTTGTTCATTATCCCGAATGATCTTCCGTTCGTAAGCAGCCACGTCTACCGCCGTTTCGATAAAGAGCTGCTGCCACTCGGGTTTGAGGTCTTTGAATCGCCGCAAGCTCATGGTTAGGGGGGCGGGCGAGTAGAAGTGCCCGGTCAAGCTCAGATATTTCTGCACCTCGTTCAGCTTGTAGCTGTGAATAATGGCCACCGGGTTCTCCTGGCCGTCAATGACCTTTGTCTGGAGTGAAGTGTAGACCTCGCCCCAACTCATCGGGACTGCCTGGGCGCCGAGCTCGCGAACCGAGGCAAGGTGAACCGGATTTTCCATGGTCCTTAACTTCAGCCCCCTGAAGTCCTGGGGTTTTAGCAGGGGACGGGCCGAATTGGTGAAGTTGCGGAATCCGTTCTCGAGGAATGAGAGGCCCTTGAGCCTCGCCTCCTCCAAATCATCCAGGAGTTTTCGACCAACAGGGCCGTCAAGGACCGCATCGACGTGGAGGTAGTCTCGAAACAGGAAAGGCAGATCCAAGACCATCATGCTTTGGCTAAATCCTGAGATGGGCCCCGTTGCAGTCACGGCCAGATCGATGGTGCCCATCTGCATCCCCTCAAGAAGCTCCCGTTCGCCTTTTCCGAGCTGGCCTCCCGGGTAGACGCGGATATCAATGAATCCCCCCGTAGCATCCTTAATACGCTTGGCAAATTCCCGGGCCCCCTCGTTATACGCGTGATGAGGAGGCGTCACCGTGGCGAGCTTCATCTTCATGGCCCCCGCATGGGCCGGAAGGCCGATCAGCAGGCTGAAACCCAACATGAAGCAAAAAGCAGCAAGAATCATTCCTCTCATAATGATACCCCCTTTTCAGTGGAGTTCGTGGTGAGGAATTAAGAATTACCTTCCCTTCAACTCCAGGTTCTTCTCCCTATTTGAGCAATCCTCGAAGCTTTTCAGTTTCCTCCTTCGGCATGCCATAGCAATGCTCAGGTCCGGGAAATGCGCCTTTTTCAACATCCTCTCTGAAATCCCCGAGGGCCTTGACGATCTGTTCCCCGATAGTGGCGTACCTTTTGACGAACTTGGGCGTAAAGGCTTCAAACATCCCCAGCATGTCGTGGACAATGAGGCACTGTCCATCCACGTGGGGGCCCGCGCCGATGCCGCAAACGGGAATACTTGCCTTTTCAGTGATGATCTTGCCAACCTCGGGAGGAACGGCCTCCAGGAGGAGGAGGCAGATTCCAGCTTCCTCAAGGGCCTTGGCGTCCTCAATTATCCGCAAAGCCGTTGATGCGTCGCGGCCTTGGGCCTTGAAGCCTCCCAGCATGGCAATGGATTGAGGTGTAAGACCCAGGTGGCCCACCACGGGGATGGTTGCCCTGACAATTGCCCTCACGACATCCAACATCTCCCGGCCTCCTTCCAGCTTGACGGCATCGCATCCGCATTCCGCCATGAAGCGGCCGGCGTTCCGAATTGCCTCCTCGATGCTCACCTGGTAGCTCATGTAAGGCATGTCCCCGATTAAGAATACGTTGGGAGCTCCCTTCCGTACGGCAGCGGTGTGGGGAATCAAGAGATCCATGGTAACGGGAAGCGTCGATTCATAGCCGAAAGTGGTCATCCCGATGGAGTCTCCCACCAAAATGATATCGATACCTGCTTTCTCCTCCATCTGAGCCATCGGGTAGTCATAAGCGGTAAGCCAGGTGATGGGTTGGCGCTTTCGCTTCTTCTCCAGTAGGGTATG
>JGI2173J19968_10000755_pt1 | contig 12619 bp, 9 predicted proteins | sample DeeMarSWOR136_30_FD_19968 | JGI IMG/M metagenome (IMG submission 19968) | reverse complement strand
TTTCGCACAAGCAATTAAGTATTCGGACAATTTTTGTAATCATATGAGAACTGAGATAACCGTTTCGATATTACACGCGCTGAATGAAAAGGTTCTTGAAATGCTGGATATTATTCCTGTTTTCGACAATCATAGTAACAGCATTGCGACAATCGAAATATTTAATACCGCAGGTCTCTAGCCTTGCGGAAGAAAAAACTTCAATCCTTCATGTTACAGTTTAAATATTAGAAGTTGAATTAACCGTAGCGAAGAGGAAGCAGAACTATGGGTTCAAAATCTCCAATGGGAGAATTTGCTGGTAGAAAATTACGGAAAAAACGGAAGAGATTCCGATGGAGTAATATATACTATAAACGGCGGATGCTGCGTTTGGATGTGAAGGCCGATCCTCTTGAAGGAGCACCGATGGCTCGTGGCATAGTGCTTGAAAAAGTAGGCGTAGAAAGTAAGCAGCCAAACAGCGCTATAAGAAAATGTGTGAGAACTCAATTGATAAAGAATGGCAGGCTTATTACAGCTTTTCTGCCCGGTGATGGAGCCTTAAACGTTGTTGACGAGCATGACGAAGTGGTGGTTGAAGGCATAGGTGGTTCACGTGGAGGAGCTATGGGAGATCTTCCAGGCGTGAGATGGAAAGTTTCAATGATTAACGGTGTATCCTTGAAGGAACTTGTGCTTGGAAAGAAAGAGAAACCTATACGGTGAGAATTTTGAATCCGAAACAAAATGAAAAAGAAGAAAAAGAGATAAAACTTTTCGAAAAATGGAGTTTCAAAGACATCGAGATGAATGATTTAGGTTTGAAGAGATACGTCTCCTTGAATCCAGTTACAGTTCCACACAGTATGGGACGTCATGAACACAAACGTTTCCGCAAAGCAAATATCAACATAGTTGAAAGACTCTTAAACAATCTTATGCGTCCGGGAAAAAACGCTGGGAAAAAAACTAAAGCTCTAAACATTATGAAACATACTTTCGAAATAATACACTTACGCACTGACAAAAACCCCGTAGATGTCCTTGTTAGGGCTGTTGAAAACTCTGCACCCTGCGAAGACACGACGAGATTAAGCTACGGAGGCATAGTATATCACTTATCTGTAGACGTTTCTCCCCAAAGAAGAGTTGACCTTGCTTTAAGATACATTTGTGAAGGGGCAAGACGTGCAGCCATACATAATCCACGTTCAATAGCGGAATGCTTAGCAGAAGAACTAGTTCTAGCTGCAAACCATGACATGAGAAGCCATGCTGTTTCAAAACGCCATGAACAAGAGAGAATAGCCCAAGCATCAAGATAGCAATATTCAGTGGATTACTTCACATGTATTTCGATGATGTCTCCATCTTCAAGTGTAAATGTGGAACCAACTTTTTGTGGACTGAAGACAAGACGGTTAGCCCAAATCTTTGCAAAAGAAAACTTCTCGTTGAAATCACTGTGAACTCTACTTGCCAAGTCTGATATTGTTGCACTTCTCTTCAGGATGAAAGGTCTTTTAGAAAAACCTTTTTCGTTTGGTTCCTTCGTGTAGACGCGTATTATATCTAATGCTTTAAACAGGACTTTGCCAAGTCTATCTAATCCTTGCCGTGTTTTACATGAAACAGCAAGTATAGGCATTTCATTGCCAACGTGAGTCTTCAAAAGTTCAAGATTCGCTTCAGATTTTTCTAAGTCAATTTTGTTTGCAACAATAACTGCTGGCTTGTACACTGTGCTTTCGAAAATTGATTCTTCAATTTCATCAAGTGTAGCTTCCCCATGAATCTTTACAACAGCATCCATGATGCGGTAACTTCTGAGAAGTTTTTCAACATCTCTAGTGGTACAATCTATAAGTCGTCCAAGCAAAACTATTCTTAGTCCAGCGCCCATAAATTTCTTCTCAACTTCAATACGAGCCCTAGGTCTAGTAACAAACACTCGCCCTTTCTCCATCTCATCTAAAACTAACGATAACTGCCCTACAGGATCATGGGACAAATCAACCATCAAAACTAAGCCATCAGCGTTTCGAGCTGAAGCAAGAGTTTGGAGACCCCATGCTTTGCCGTCAGCAGAACCCTCCATTAATGCAGGAGCCTCCACCATCTGAAACTGAATATCTTCATAAGCAAACATACCGGGGACCAACTTTCTAGTGGTGTAAGGATTCTGTGAAACAGAAACCTTCGCATTCGTAGTGGCTTTGAGTAAGCTGCTTCTTCCAACATTCGTTAAACTGATGATAGTCACTTGAGCTGAGCCTTCCTTCTCTACGAAAAACTGTGCTTTACTCTTCCCGATGCTTTTATGTTTCTTTTCGCTAATCTCTCTTCGTAACGCTGCCATCCGTTTCTTGACTTGAACACAAAGTTTTGCCGTCCCCTTATGTTTCGGAACAAGACTCAAAAACTCCTCTAAAAGTCGAAGTTTATCTTGAGGTCGTTTTGCCGCAGAAACCTCAGCCCATTTATGCTTAGCTTCAGCAGGCAAATTAGCAGGCATGACTAATACGCATCCTAAGAATACTCTAAAAATTAGCTTCAATAAATTCTTTCAGGAAAACCCGAGGTTAATTTAAGGTTCTGGAGGTTAAGCTTATCATAAACTTAAAATAATTGAATGAACAGTTGTGTAAACGAATTCACTAAAATTGAGATAATCTGAGAAAGAATAAGGTGGAAAAAATGAGTAAGACTGAAAAACCACATTTGAACTTAGTAATCATGGGGCATGTGGACCATGGAAAATCAACAACAACAGGTCACATGCTATATTTAGCAGGAGCCATCGATGAGAGAACAATAAAATCATTTGCTGAAGAAGCAAAAAAACTGGGGAAGGAAACTTTCAAGTTTGCATGGGTTCTCGACAACTTGAAGGAGGAGCGAGAGAGAGGGTTAACAATTGACCTCCGCTTCCTAAAATTTGATACAAAGAACTACTACTTCACAATTATAGACGCTCCTGGACATAGAGACTTCGTTAAAAACATGATTACAGGAGCAAGCCAAGCAGACGGAGCCATACTCTTCGTTTCAGCTAAAAGAGGAGAATTCGAGGCAGGAATAGGCGCAGGAGGCCAGACAAGAGAGCATGCATTCTTAGCCTTCACCTTAGGTGTGCATCAACTTGTTGTAGCTATCAACAAAATGGATGACCAATCAGTCAACTGGGGTGAAGAGAGATACAATGAGATCAAGAATGAAGTTGGTAGAACACTTAGAATGGTAGGTTACAAAGCTGAGAAGATACATTTTGTACCTACTTCAGGCTGGACTGGCGATAATCTGGTGAAAAAATCGGACAAAATGCCATGGTATACAGGTCCAGCATTGATCGACGCTTTGGACGAATTTGAAGTGCCTCCAAAACCCACAAAAAAGCCTCTACGCGTCCCAGTTCAAGACGTTTACAGTATCACAGGTGTAGGCACAGTTCCAGTGGGTAGAGTTGAAACAGGAATACTCAAAACAGGAGAGGAAGTCATATTCATGCCATCCAATAAGACGGGGGAAGTGAAATCAATGGAGATGCACCACACAACCATCACAAAAGCTGAACCAGGCGACAACATAGGATTCAACATTAGGGGAATAGCAAGAGCAGACATACGTCGTGGAGATGTTTGCGGACACGTTTCAAACCCAGCAACAGTAGCAAAAGAATTCATAGGGCAAATAATAGTCATTTATCACCCAACAGCTGTAGCAGCAGGATACACACCAGTACTTCACTACCATACAGGACAGGTTGGATGCAGATTCACCGAGCTTTTGAAGAAAATCAACCCACGTTCAGGCGAGGCTGTAGAAGAAAAACCAAGTTTCCTAAAAACTGGAGACAGTGCCATAGTAAAGATGGAGCCTTTACAACCAATAGCGATTGAAACCTATGGAGACTTCCCTGAGCTCGGCAGATTTGCAGTCAGAGACATGGGGACAACTGTAGCTGCAGGCGTTGTCAAAGAAATAACAAAGAAAGGACCATAATTCTCCCCTCGCATTTTTATTACTTATTATCATGTTTTTCTACCTCTCTTCTTTGAAGGATGGTAGTTGTTCGCCTAAGTTTTTATCAGTAGAAAGCAGATAATGCTACATGGCTACATTAACCAATTGAAAGGTGAGGAAATGTCGGGTAAAGAGACGTTAATGCCATATTTGAAGGAAGAAACTGGGAGTGAACAGGGTCTAATGATTATTGTTGATAGTCGTGAAGCAAATACTGCGGCAAAAATCGTTAAGGGACTAAGAGAACGACATATTGACCTTAGAATCGAAGCATTACAGAAAGGAGATTACATATTATCTGATGAGTGTGCAGTGGAGAGGAAAACCGTCCAAGACTTCGTCTACACGCTTACGCGCCGCCACCTTTTTAAACAACTCTTTAAGCTGAGAGAGGTTTATCCTAAAGCTATAATTCTCTTGGAAGGTTATCTCCCAATAATATATAAGTACAGCAAGATAAAGCCAGCATCTGTCTGGGGAGCGATGTTCCATCTAGCCAAGAATGGCATAGCTATGATAAACACAACTTCATATAAAGAAACCATTGATTTCCTTCACGTGGCAGCACGTCAAGAACAAATGACAAACGAAAGAACTCCAATAATCCATCCAATTAAAAAATGCGAAACCACCTCTGACGCTCAAATATTCTTTGTAGCCAGTTTACCAAACATAGGAAAAGAGAGGGCGGTAGCAATCCTTAAGAAATATCAGACACCATTGAACGCCATGACAAACGTTGATGAGTGGCCTACAAATGTGCATGGACTTGGACCCAAAATCAGAAGCAAAGTCAAAAAAGTGTTGACGAGTGCTTTCAAGGAGTGAAAAGCGTGAAGGTGAAAATTGCTCCAACTAGAAAAATCAGTATTTTAGGCTTGGACAAACGTTCCGTTAACGATATTGCGTGGTGTGCCGCCACTTACGGATTGAATAGGCTTTATTGGATAGATGGTTACATATTATGTCTAGAAGTTTATGAAAAGTCATTTGATCATGAACTGAAGAATAAGGAGTTTCCAATAAGCCAGATATGCTATGCTGAGTTCCCGAAATACAGAAAGATTTACGAAATTGACAAGAGTCTTCAAATTCCATTGGTCAACGTTTCTGACATGAAACTGTTCAAGAACCTGTTAATGGCAATTCTAAAAAGAGAGAAGGAAGAATCAGTTCAACATTAACTCAACTGCCGAACATGGCACACATTTTCTTCCGCGTGCGCTGCGAAGGTTGAACATTTTTCTTCTTTGTTTATTCTTTTACTTGATCATTTCTGAAAACGTACACACGCTGTCTTAGGTTTGCGCTATTCAATCGACCCTCGGCGTCGGAGACGCTCATGCTTCAAAATCTATAGTCCACAGGGAACCGACGATTTCATCATTCAGATTTCAATTGAACCTTACCACGATATTCAGATGTCCCGTAGCACGTAACTGTAGCTGATTCATCGGTTGACGTGTATGAGTTGATTACAGGGTTTCTTGCGAAAGAGTTATTTTGACAGGTAGAGCATGCAGATTGGAGTTTGGCATGTGGGATAATGAAAGAGACGCAGCTCATGGAGGTGTTGGCTGGTCCCCTCGAATCATTTCCCTACATCAAGAGATTGGCAAGATTTGGGGAATGTGTGGTGTGGCAACGGAATGGACTCCTCTTAGAGCAGTTTTGATGCATCGACCAGGTCCTGAGATAGAAACGGTTAAGGACGCCAACGAAGCATTGATGCTTGATATACCAAAAGCTGATTTAATGAGACGTCAACATAATAATTTGGTTGAAGCTTTTCGTGATGCAGACGTGGGCGTGTTCTTTGTTGAACCATGTGTTATGCCTCCGCCCAACCAGATGTTTGTTGCCGACCTCTTTTTCATGACACCTGAAGGAGCAATCTTAGCGCGACCAGCATCTACAGTTCGCGCGGGCGAGGAACGATTCGTAGCACAGAAACTTGCTGAGTTAGGCATTCCAATCCTACGCTGTGTACGAGGAACAGGTGTCTTTGAAGGAGCAGATGCTTGTTGGATTGATCCTGATACTGTCATTTTAGCGACAGGACTACGTACCAACCCTGAAGGAGCAGATCAAGTAACAAGCCTTCTTCACGAGATGAATATCGAAGTCATTAGGGTTGATCTACCTTACGGAACAATGCATTTAATGGGAACCTTGCGTTTTGTCGACCGAGACCTTGCCATTTGTTGGGAAACCAGAATTCCCTATGCAGCAGTTAAGGCTCTTCAAGAATACGGATACAATGTATTCTTTGTACCTGATGAAAAGGAAGCAGTTGAAGGGATGGCTCTTAACTTCGTCACGTTAGGTCCGAAGCAAATTCTGATGCCATCTGGCAATCCCGTAACCCAATCTTTCTATGAAGATATGAACATCAAGTGTGAGACAGTTGAGGTAAGTGAGCTTCATAAAGCAGCTGGAGGGATTGGTTGCCTCACAGGCATTCTCAGACGGGAGTCAAGGGAAAAACGCGGGCGTTACTAGGTAACTTCTATTCTACATGGAAAAGCTACAAAAAAAATGGGAGTTATGCAGGTGATGTCTTCATATGTTCTTGGAGAAAGGAGACTCATGATAGGTCAGCGAATCCAAACCGGATAAGAGGGAACTTGGTTTTGCTGCAGAATGGATGGTAAAGAGCTACAAGACGTATATTCGTGAGAGGGAATCAAAACAAACCCTCTCAGTGTTGGGCAATGGCGTATCTTTGCTTATAGCTCCATACCCAAGATGTCAAGTATTGACTGATCATTTGCAGCCGAATATATGAACATCATGGTAGGAGAGGTTTCTCCTGTAGAGACTAAAGCGCACACTTGATATATTTCTGACTATAACTATTTTCACATTGACAGCGCGCGTTCTATAACGAGCATCTATTTACTGAAAAAGGATGTTTTCACGCAACAATGGTCTTATTTCGTGCTCCTTATTTTCAGAGCTGATTCTACGTTCATAAGTTCTTTATCGAGTCATACAATAATCAGAGTCAAAGTTCGACACTAAAGCTCGTATATACGACAAATGTGGAAGTGCACTAAGATGTCTAAATCTAATGTTCAGCATGCCGCAGAATTTCTCATAGATCTAAATAAGAAGACACCTGCAAGCATCCTGTGTGTTGATGATGAATCTAGTCTGTTGGCAGTTGTAAAACAGTGTTTAGAGATAGAAGGCGAATTCCAAGTGGACACTGCGGTATCTGTTGAAGAAGCTAAGAAAATAATGAAAAAGAAGATTTATGACATCGTCGTTTCCGACTACATGATGCCTGGCAAGAACGGTCTAGATTTTCTCAGAGAACTAAGAGCTGACGGAAATACTATTCCATTTATTGTATTTACAGGAAAAGGAAGAGAAGAAGTAGCCGTTGACGCTTTGAACTTAGGAGCAGACCAATACATAAGCAAAGTTGGTGAACCTGAAACAGTATACTTAGAACTCGCATATGGTATACGCAAGGCAATAGAAAGAAAGAGAGCAAGTAAGAGAATCAGAGAATCAGAAGAGAAATTCAGGAACATATTCGAAAGTGCTAGCGACGCCATGATATATCTAGACACGATAGGAACAATTCTTGACGTTAATCAAAAGGCTATAGCAATATACGGAGATTCAAAGGAAGAGCTTGTAGGAAAGCATTTCACAAAGCTGAACATACTCTCTCCCGAAGACGTGCGAAAGCTTAGGAAAGGTTTTGTAAAGGGTCTCGCAGGAGAACATGCTGTTATTAACATAACCATGAGGAACAGGAGAGGTCAAACATTATCTCTCGAATGTCAAGGTTCTTTGATGAAAAATCTCGGGGAAACTGCCCTTTTGGTAATTGCCAGGGATATCACAAAACGCAAACAAGCAGAGGAAGGATTGAAGAAATCTGAGGAAAAATATAAGGCGTTGTTGGAAGAAACCCCCATCGGAATATGTAACTTAGACATCAAAGGCAGGATCACATACGCCAACAAAACATTTGAACAGATCACAGGATATTCTAACGATGAAATCCTAGGCAAAAGTGCCTTGAACTTAGCGAGTCAGGCATTTCAGTTGTCTGAAGACAAGCTGAAGCTCATAACTGACCGAATTAAGAATAGGTTGACGGGGAGAAAAAAATCTCAACCTATGACAATAGGATTGAGACGCAAAGATGGATGCTTGAGATGGGTGGAAGCTGAGTCCAAACTTATCAAGAGATTTGGAATTCCCGTTGGTCTTCAAGCGATTTTGAGGGATATAACCGAACGCAAACAGATGGAGAAAAAGCTTAGAGAAAATGAGGAGCGTTTCCGTTCCATTGTAGAAAACTCCCACGGCGGTATTGGAATTGTGGATAGCGATTTCAGGATCATATATGTCAATGAACAAGTCACTCACATTCTCGGCTATTCTGGAGAGGAGATGATCGGGCAAGATTTCAGAAATTTTCTCTATGGAGACGCGAAGTCTTTAATTCAGGACAGATATATACGTAGGCAAAACGGCGAAGAGATATCTTCTCAATACGAGTTTGAAGTGATCAGAAAGGATGGCGAGCGAAGAACGGTTGAAATGAAGGTTGCACTCATAAGAGATGGTCAAGGCGGAGTGCAAACGATGGCTGAAGTGCTTGACATCACGGAACGCAAGAAAGCGCTTGAAGCCTTGAGAGAGAGTGAAGAGAAATTTAGAAATCTTGCAGAGCAGTTGCCAAGTATGGTTTTCATTAACAAGAACGGCAGAGTAACCTATGTCAATAAGAAATGCATAGAAATCATGGGGTATACTGAAGAGGAGTTCTACTCCTCTGACTTCAACTTCTTCAGTTTAGTTGCAACAGAGAGTATTGGCCTGGTGACTTCAGCCTACAAGAGGCATATGAAAGGCGAAGAGGTTGCTCCATATGAATACGCACTTGTCACTAAAGAAGGTAGAAAGATAGAGGCCATAATCTCAACGAAGCTGATAAAATATCGCGGTGAAGACGCTATACTAGGAATTGTGACTGACATCACGGAACGCAAGAAAATGGAGAGAAACCTGAGAAGTTCAGAGGAGCGTTTGAGTCTCTTATTTCAATACGCTCCAGATGCTTATTATCTGAGCGACCTCAAAGGGAATTTTGTTGATGGTAACAAAGCTGCAGAGGAACTAACGGGTTACAAAAAGGATGAACTGGTTGGGAAGAGTTTCTTAAAGCTGAAACTGTTATCTCGAAAACAGATGCCGAAAGCAGCCAAACTATTGGCCAGAAATGCTCTTGGCAAACCTACAGGACCAGATGAATTTACCTTGAATAGAAAGGATGGCACACAAGTTACAGTGGAATTAAGAACATTCCCAATGAATATCAAAGGGAAAACTTTGGTTTTAGGAATTGCCCGAGACATCACAGAACGCGAAAAGAAGGAAAGGGAGGTTCGAGAAAACAAGGAGAAGTTTGAAAGATTGTTCATGGATAATCCTGAAGCCGCCGTCTATGTGGACTCAGACTTCCATGTTTTGGATGCGAACCCACGTTTCCAAAAGCTATTTGGATATTCGTTAGATAAGATCAGAGGTAGACACATCAACGACATAGTGGTTCCAGAAGACAAGTTGGCAGAAGCCGAAGTGTTAGACAAGAAAGCAAACAACGGATACGTTTATCACGAAACAATCAGGAAGAGAAAAGACAGGTCTTTAGTTCCAGTCTCCATATCGGCAGCTCCTATAACTATTGAAGACAAGATTGTAGGTTTTGTCGGAGTATACAAAGACATCGGCCAACTGAGGAGAGCAGAAGGAGAGTTGAAAGACACCTTGGAAAAGCTTAGTGTTGTTGGCAAGCTAGTCAGACATGACGTTCAAAACAAGCTTTCGACAGTTACGGGAAACGCTTTTCTGACTAGAAAAAAGCTGACTGGTCATCACGAAGCTTTAGAAAATTTAAGAGAGATTGAATTAGCTGTTCAGCAGGTATTGGAGATTTTCGATTTCGCAAATTCCTATGAGAAGCTTGGCATTGAGGAATTAGATTACGTAAATGTGAAGAAAAGTTTTGAGGAAACCGTACTGCTGTTTCCAGACTTGAATGTACAGGTCGTGAACGATTGTCGGGGACTAGTGGTGTTGGCCGACTCACTACTACAGCAGATCTTCTACAACTTGATTCATAACTCCTTAAAGCATGGTGAAAAAGTGACCCAGATCAGACTGCACTACAAAGAAAATGGGAAAAATGGGTTGAAGTTGATTTACCAAGACAATGGTGTGGGCATACCCAAGGCTGAAAAAGAGAAGATCTTCAAGGAAGGTTACGGAAAAGGCACGGGCTACGGGCTGTATTTGATAAGGAAGATATGCGAAGTGTATGGTTGGGCAATACAGGAAAGAGGTAAGCAAGGCGAAGGAGTACAGTTTACAATGGCTATACCCAAAGCGAGTGATCATAGCAGAATAAGCTATCGGTTTGATAGCAACCATAAACACTAATTCTCTAGCGCGCGCTTCTAATATCCTGACAGGATTGTTAGATTTCTATTCGGATAGCGAGGCTCCTTGAAAAAGCGTACATGATAATTGAGGAGAATTCAGGAAGAGCTCGCTTAGCGCGTGCACTTTTCAAGTTTGGAATAATTAGCTTTAGAGGGCGCTTTACTTTTTTCCTCTACATATGTTTGGTTTTCCTTTCAGAAACAGTTATCTATAAAATTTTCAATTCTAACTTTAGTGAAAAACAACATTGGATTTCTACTACCTCCTTGATGTAAAAACCGAAGGCAGAATTATTGTCCTCAAATTCTATAATACAAGAGCAGACGAAACATTTGAAATAAGAGACTCAGACCATAAACCTTACTTCTTTCTTGCATATCCCCTCTCCAAGAGTGATGAAGAAGGAATTCGAAGCCTCTATGGCGGAGTAGAGGTGATGAAGAGACGTGATCTATTCACGGATGAATTGAAAGAATTGGCTAAGGTCACGGTTTACAGTCTAGACGGTTTCCGAAAGGCCAGTAAGGCATTTGAAACAGTGTGGGAAACCGAAATAGGATACACTCAAAGCTACGTTTACGATCATGACCTAGTCTTTGGTTCACCCTACAAAATAGTAGAAAACCAGCCAGTTCTTGTCACCAACGTATCTCAACAAATCCAGAAAAAATTTGAAAACACTTTTGCATATATGAAAACTGCCGACCCAAGAAAATACGCACAAATTAAATATTGGTTCAATCTTCTTCATCAACCCGTGCCCCAAGTTAAGCCTGAACAGTTGGGTCTCAAAAAAACCAGTTCTGAAAGGCTTTATCATGCATTCATGTTGGCGAGAATAGTAAATATTCCGGTTTCTGAAACCTATCAAAGCCGAAGAGTAAGCGACTGGTTAAAATCCATAATTTACACTTACCTTAGAAAAAACAATGTTTTAATTCCCACATCAACAGAATTACGTAGAGGATTAAAAACACACAGGGTTCCAGGCGCGCTGACTGTTCAGCCAAAAGCTGGAGTGTACTTTAACACAATTGTCTGCGATTTTGAAAGCTTATATCCCAGCATCATTGACACTTACAATCTCTCCTACGAGACAGTGAACTGTCCACACAAAGAATGTACGGTGAACAGAAATGACGAATGCGCACAACATTGGATTTGCACAAAGAGAAGAGGCTTCTACTCCATGCTCATCGGCGCCTTGAAAGACCTTCGCATACACTGGTATAAGCCTCTTTCTAAAAACACTGATGTCTCGGAACAAGAAAGAGAGAATGCTGAAGTCCTAGCGGATTTATTGAAATTAATCAGTGTCTCCAGCTACGGCGTGACAGTGAGGATTCATGGGCTTGCATGTCCACCGCTGGCTGAATGCATTACTGCTTATGGACGTTCGTCTCTGCAAAATAGTTGGGACATGGCAGAAGCGAAAGGACTGCATCCAATTTATGGTGACACAGATTCCATCTTCTTAGATAATCCCAGACCAGCTCAAGTGAATTGGCTGACCAAAACTGTAAAAGAGAAACTCAGACTTGACCTAGCTATAGAAAAACAGTATTCACTTTGTGTTCTTCCAGCAGCGAAAAAAGCTTATTTCGGTATTTTACCAGATGGAAAACCGGACATTAAGGGACTCACAGCCGTTAAATCTAACTCACCCAAATTTATTCGAAGGGTATTCCAAGATTGCTTAAAGGAATTAAGCAATGTCAAAACTTTAGAAAAATATGAGTCAGCGAAGAAAAGAATTAGAACAATCGTTCAGCAAGCGATTAATGAGCTGAAAAATCGAAGAGTCAAGCTTGAAGATTTGGTGTATTCTGTGAAGCTCTACTATGATCCTAACGAACGTTTATTTCGGCATTTTACCAGACGGAAAACCTGACATTAAAGGACTCACAGCCGTAAAATCTAACTCACCCAAATTCATTCGAAGAGTATTCCAAGATTGCCTAAAGGAATTAAGCAATGTCAAAACTTCAGAAGAATACGAGTTAGCGAAGAAAAAAATTAGAACAATCATTCAGCAAGCGATTAATGAGCTGAAAAATCGAAGAGTCAAGCTTGAAGATTTGGTGTATTCTGTGAAGCTCTACTATGATCCTAACGAACGTCTAGCTGCAAACGTGAAGGTGAC
>JGI2173J19968_10000748_pt1 | contig 12638 bp, 10 predicted proteins | sample DeeMarSWOR136_30_FD_19968 | JGI IMG/M metagenome (IMG submission 19968) | reverse complement strand
CATGGGTAGAATCGGTGCGCATATAGGTAATAAGTCCCACCGAGCCTTCCTTGCCCAAGGGCAAGCCTTCGTAAAGTTGCTGGGCAATAGCCATAGTGCGCCCAGCGGTGAAGTGCAACCTCTGCCAGGCCTCCTGCTGCAAGGTACTCGTGATAAAAGGCGGGGCTGGCTGACGAGCTACTCGTTTAGTTGCCACCGTCTTAACTACATATTCAGCCTTTTCTAAGTCAGCGGTAACCCTTTCTGCTTCATCTTCATTGCCAATATCCAGCTTGGTGCCATCGGCTAGGGCGAACAACCTGGCTTTAAAACTCGCTTCCTTTTCTTCAGGCGAGGCCAACTCAACTTCCATAATCCAGTACTCCTGGGGAATAAAGCCTTGAATCTCCTGCTCTCGGTCAACTATCATCTTCACAGCCACCGATTGAACCCTGCCTGCGGAAAGTCCCCTCTGCACCTTTCTCCACAGGAGCGGACTCAGCTTGTAGCCCACAAGTCTATCGAGAACACGCCGGGCTTGCTGGGCATCCACCAGGTTCATATCAATAGAGCGGGGACTTTGGAAGGCCTCTTGAACTGCGTCCTTGGTTATTTCCTGAAAAACTACGCGCTGAACAGGTATGTAATCCTTGTCCAACCTGGCTGCTTGTACTAGGTGCCAGGAAATTGCCTCTCCTTCGCGGTCAGGGTCAGTAGCCAAATAGATAGAGCCAGCCTTACTAGCCGCCTTTTTGATTTCGCCAACTATCTTTTTCTTCGCCACTGGGATGACATACTTGGGGATGAAACCTTTGTCGATATCTACCCCGAGGCTTGCTCTGGGTAAATCGCGCACATGCCCCAGAGATGCTTTGACACTATAGCCGCGTCCGAGAATCTTATTTAGCGTCCTTGCTTTGGCTGGAGATTCGACGATAACTAGTTTACTTGCCATGGTCTACTCTGCCTTAATTCCTTCGAGCCAGTACATAGTTCATACTTCCCACTTGCCTGGCTATCCCCTTTAACTCCAGCATCGCCAGGGTGCTGCTCACTTCCGGCATAGTCAAACCGCTGCGGCGGCAAATTTCATCTATGTGATTGGGCTCGGAGCTCAATTGTTTTAGTATAGCGGATTCAACTTCGTCAGCCGGGTGGAATTCCTTAATTTCTGCTTGCTGTACCACGATGGTCAGATTTAGTTCCTGGAGAATATCAGTGTAATTGCGAACTAACCTGGCTCCTTCCTGAATAAGACGGTTAGTTCCCTGGCTGGCCGGGGAAAGGATGCTGCCAGGGATAGCGAAGACCTCTCGATTCTGTTCCAGTGCCTGATGGGCCGTAATCAAACCCCCACTCCTTTCTCCAGCTTCCACCACCAACACCCCCAGGCTCAAGCCACTCATAATCCGATTGCGGAGTGGGAAGTTCTCAGCCCTGGGCTTGACGCCCAAAGGATATTCACTGACCAGAGCGCCGTGTTCCATGATAGCTTGAGCCAGTTTGGCATTTTCTCCAGGATAGACTATATCCAGACCGGAGGCAAACACAGCTACGGTTTTGCCCCCGGTATCCAGAGCAGCCCGATGAGCTACAGAGTCAATTCCTCGGGCTAATCCGCTGACAATAGTGATTTCACTTCGGGCTAAGTCGGCTACAACCTCCTCGGTTACTTGCCTCCCATAGATAGTGGGTCGACGGGTACCGACTATGGCCAGGCAAGGCTCATCATCAGCTGGGAGATTACCCCTCACGTAAAGCACCGGGGGATAATCATAAATCTCTTTTAATCTCGAAGGATAAGGAGAGTCTTCATAGACAAGCACCTTTACCTTGTAGCGTTCCAGTTTTTCCATCTCGGCGTCCAGGGAGATTCTCGGGCGGAGGGTCACCAAGGCATCTATGCTTCGTGAATCTAGTCCTGCTTGCTTTAGCTTGCCTTCGGGAGCTCTCCAGGCATCCTGTAAACTGCCGAAGTACTCTCTTAGCTGGGAAATTCGTACCCGACCAATCCCGGCTACCCCGGAAAAAGCCACCCAATATTTCAGTTCGTCAGCACTTACCATATGAAGCCTTGCTGGATTTTAGCATAACTCTCACCGCAAAAGAGAGCTATTGACACCCTGCAGTAGCTATGCTACGCTAAAATAAATTGAGACTCGCTTGACGGGAGACTGTTTACTTGTCACCCTAAGCGATAGAGAAGGGGTTCTAGATTCTTCGGTCGCCCAAGGGAATCTCAAAAGGACAGAGAGGATTATTAAATAAACTTGATGGGAAAAGGAGGCGAAAAATGGGCACAGCTGAGCCCTTACCAGCTAATATAGTTGACCTTAATCTAGGTACGATGGTGCTACTCTTAGGGATTTTTATCATCATCGTGGGTATAGTAATAGGTGGCGTAGTCTATCGAGAGTCGCGTGAGTGGAGAAAAATGATACTGCCCATGTTTGATAGGGACTCCACTGATATAGCGCAAGGATCCTCTGAGGAACCAGGGGGGTTAACGCCGCGAATGGCGGCTTTTGGCAAGGAGATATTTGACCGAGTCTTTAATCATATGGACGTCGCTGGCTTGCTAGGCGGCGCTGCCACCGTCATCCTGGGCATACTTGTAGTCTTGATATCACTTTATGTCTTAGATTAGGTTAATGCCCCGAATGGTGGACTTTGGCAAGGAGATATTTGGCTGAGTCTTTAATCATATGGACGTCGCTGGCTTGCTAGGCAGCGCCGCTACTGTCATTCTGGGCATACTTGTAGTCTTGATAGGACTTACTCTCAACGGTTATCCCTTTCCTTAGTGTCACTCTAACGCCTTTGAAAGGCCACCACGACCAAATGCCATAAATTATGGTGGAGTTGAAGCGGGCTATCAACCTGAGGATGAAGACCCCAAATTGGATAACCCAGAGTATTGGAGGATTGTATAGGAGCCAGCCTATAGGTCGAGCAATTAACCGTGTAACAAAAAGGCCGGCAATTGCTATGCTCCTCAATGGCGGGTTGTACAAAAGCCAGGCTACTGCGGCTGAAATCCGCCTGAGGTAAAACACGACGGCTGCCACTAGCCAACGTAGAGGAGGGTGGTAGAAAAACCAAGTTATTCCTATAGGAATCCCCGCCAGTATTTTCAAGAACAACGCAACAGTACGCAACAACATGTCCCAGAAGAAATTTCTCCCGATAGGCCAGGTGTAGCGCCATAACCTCACCACCCATACCACTATGCCCAGCAAGAGCAAGAAGAGGAAGATCAATCCAAAGACTAAGACTGTGAGCGGCAACTCCCAGTTTAATAGTGGTAGTCTGAAAGTTGGAACATCGACAATATAACCCAGGCCAATACCTAAGGCCGTCAGCACAATGGCAAGAAAGATGATATTTTTGAATTGAGCTGACCACCTCCCCATCCGCACCAGCCAAGGATAAATAATGCGCCACGTGAAAAGAAGAGCTAACGGTATCAGCACCAAGGCTAATATAGCTAGCGGTATCATCCCGGCAGCCAAGAAAAAAGATATCACTGCCAAGAAGTAAACGAGAACCGCGGTTAGCAGAATGATCGCTAAACAGCTCATATCGTCCCACTCACCTTAGCGCACTGGGAAAAATTCGCCTTGCTTTTTTTCATTGCGCCCCACATACACTTTAACATAGACTCATCCGAACATTATAATGAAGAAAGCTGTTAAAAAAGATGCTACACCAGCCATATACACACCCAGGGCTGTGCCAACAGCTCCCAAAAAAGCCATCATACTAGTCATGTATACACCCATGAACGAGAGAAACCCCGCAATTGGCAAGAGCAATAAACAGCCTATCATTTCACCCCACTCCCTTAGTGCGCCGGGGAAAACTCGACTTACTCTTTTTAAAGAATTTCATACGGGATTATGCGGTTAGGCACAATTAATTTTCCCACCAACTTAATAACCTTCCCCGCTGCAAGGTTTATTTCAGAATCGGGAGAAAATTTTAATGGTCAAACTTATTTTCTGTTACCTTGAATTTTGTTTCTCGATAGGCCACGACCATGAGCCCGACCAAAACTACCACCCCCACCACCACCCATACCCAGATTGGAATCGGGGATACTACGAACGAGCTAGAATCCGACCACGGGCTTTCGTTGCCATAATTATCTACAACCTTGGCACGCCAGTAGTGAGTCCCCTCAGCTAAATCCTCTTCCTTTTCCTTATTTAGTGTGTAGCTGTTTTCCGCAATACCAGACATGGACCAGACGTTTCCAAAACCAGCAGTTACACTTATCTCCAGGATATAAGTGTAAGTGAAGTCGCTGCCACCCGTTATTCCTTGCCAGTGAAAAGTCACCTCCCCCGACCTTAGTTTGCTGTCCTTGGGCGAGATAAGCAGTGGAGGTGTCAGGACTTTCTGCTTTACCGTGAAGTCAGCCGAGTCAGTAGCCCCGTCGGCATCCGTCGCCATCATCGTCTGTTTGCCCGGAGTACTTGCTGGCACTCGTAAGCTAATGACAAAATTGCCATTGGGCTGGGTCTGCACATCCCCTGCGACGGTCCCGGCAAGAGTCACCGTTAATTTCTGATTACCGTGAAAACCGCTGCCGCTGAGGGTAAAGCGGTCGCCAGGAGATCCTTCAACCGGGCTGAGCTTTTCTATTTTGGCTTTAGTATTGAGGTTAGTCGTCACAGCAGGCTTAGTTATGTCACCAGAAGCAGATACTTCATGGTCGCCATAGGTACTGGCCGACAGAACAAAGGAATATTCCCAGAAACCATCTGTATCAGCGGTGATACCCGAAGCCTCAAGCTGTCCATCAAATTTGACCTGGATGCCCGTTTCCCCGGGTTCGAAACCACCTCCTGCAACGGTAATCGTATCACCTACATAAGCTGGGTTTGGCTCAACCGATACTCCAGCACCCAAGGTGAACTCTGCATCAGGTACATCACGAGCCCTGGTCGACTTTCCCGAGGCGTCAATCATATAGCGGTCACTCTGGAGAAGAGGAACAGCTATGACGGCACTCCAAGAGCCATCCTCATCAGCATAGATATTTTTCTTCACCACCTTCCCATCGAAGGTGACCTCAATGTCTTCTTCCTCACTGAAAAAGCCCGTGCCGTTTATCTCAATCGTCTGCCCCGCCGTTCCTATATTTGGACTGGCAGTGATTTTGGGAGTCACCGTAAAATCCTTGTTCACCCAACATACAAATACCGTGCCTTCTTTAGCTGCGACACAGAAGGTATAGCTACCAGAGGGGGTGGCCGGGATGGTAAAAGATGCCGTCCAGCTACCCTTGGCATCACTCCCTGTAAAATCATCAGATGGAGTTATGACCATGTCGTTGAATTTAAATTGGAATTCACTCTCGTTCTTGTTGGCGAGGAAACCATAGCCGTTGAGGGTTACTTCCGTGCTCACCGGTCCCTCATTGGGGGCATAGGGAGGAGGCGTATCAGAGGAAAGCTTAACGGAAGGAAAGATTTCAAATTCAGCAACATCACCCGTTCCCGCCAGGTCGTCAAAGAAGTTGTTGGTCAAATAGACTTCATGAATACCCTTCTTAGCCTCGGGAACATAGAATACGAGGGTGCGGCTTCCAGCTGCAGTTGCTGTAAATGTCCCTACAATATTCGCTTGTGTGCGAGAATCCCAGCAGACATGGTATGTGCCGGGCGCTGCAACTATAGCCGTTACTTCGATTAGCTCGCCGCAGATCCCTGGTGCAATCAGCTCGCCGCAGACCCCACAAGCATGGTCAAGGGTAATGAAATATTCTGATACCGGGAGTGTTGTGAAGGAATAATATGCGCCGCCATTGTTATCAGTAGCAGTTCCGGATACATCGGTAGATTCAACTTCAAAGTAGTAAGTTGTGTTCGGGGTTAATCCTGTGAGGGTTATGAAATGAGTGGTGGTCGTGCTGCTATTATACTCAGTCTCGGCCGGTGGAGTGGTTGTGCCGTAGTTCACCCGACTATCACTGGTAGTATTGGTAGTCCAGAAGATGATGGCGGTAGTGGTGGTTTGGTCCAGTACGACGACATTTAATATCTCTGGCTGAGCCAGAGCCAATTGGGGCAATATCAGCATCAACAACAAAAGCCCGGCTATAATGGGAGCCTGTATTTGCCTTATGCGCACTCTCAACTCTCGTAACAGGTCAGTTTCCCAAAAAATGTGTTTGACCGAACCTATAGAATAGGGCAAACTATACGCACGATTGTTTGAGGAAACCTAAACTGTTACCACCTTTCTTCCGTTTAAAAGAGGCTGTTTAATCTTAATGTTCCGTTCGATTTAGGTACTTCTGTAGTTGTCTGATTTATCGGGCTCAGTTGTCCAATAAACTCCTCCCCCATGGTAAAATAAATTAGGCCACTACATTCTAGTACCTTTGTCATATACGTAGTCGTTAAAAATAAGGAAAATCCCTCACTTTTCTAGTACTTTGGTACTTCTTCAAACAACCTCATCTACCATAATATCTTCACTTTGACAAGTTTGTCAAGATATGTGGATGTGCCCCAGGAGATTATTACCTTTTCAGAGAATTTCTGGTAAAATTTCCTGAGGGGACTTGACAACCCGCCCATTGTAACTTATACTAAACTTAACAAGATCTTAACATTTGAATTCGCCTCGTTGCAGACAACTGAGCAGGCGAACAGCGCGGGCTAAGAACCCAGAAAGGAGGTGTTTATCGGGGGGTTCAGATTAAAAAGGAAACCATGTGTCATCCCGAGCCCGGGAACTCGGGGTGGTAAGAAAGTGTCGAAATAGACAAAGTAAAGGAGGTTTAGGTGAAAAAATTAATCAGTATAGGTGTTGCGCTGGCTCTGTTGACCATGGTGGTTGTGCCTGGCGCCGTGGCGGCATATACTCCACCGGACACGTTTGCTAAAGTCCCGTTCGCAATAATCCAGAGTGGCTTCGAGCTCCTTGAGAACTTATGGCCAGATCTTGAGACAGGGCTGGGCATAGGAATGCCCTGGTTAGAGCCTGTCCTTGGCGAGGTGGGCGCCTGGGCCGGCGGACCCCTTTCCTGGACAGTCGATATGCTAGCTTGGGGCGTGTCCCTAGCAGGGGATGTGATAGAGGCTGCTGACGCCCTCGTAACCGGGATGGGAATGTCATTGCCGTTCCCGTTAGGCGACGTAGCACTCCTCTTTGATACAGTAGCCTGTGGACTCACGACGTGCTTTGTATCGAACTGCACAGGAACATTCGATCCGTGCCCATAAAGAGCTTAGTAATTTAACAGTGGCATAATGTTTTCGCTCGGTTGCCGGTGATTAAGAGAGGAATCTCAATGAGATTGCCAAGTTGATTTCCCGGGACTGGCAGTGGAGAGATTACCTCGGCTGACAACGACGGGAACGAATAGATGTTTAAGAGAAGGGGGCAGCGTGAAGCTGCCCCCACTTTTTAAGCAAGTCTAATTAGCGAGTTCGTTATTTTTAAATCAAAATAGTGCAAAAGGGGTTAATCTATTTTTTTCAACACCCCACTCTCCTGTAATTGCGATTGAACCATGGCAATACCATACCCCACCACGAGATTGTTCCGGCACTACCTTGCCTCGCAATGACAAAGGAAGAAGACCACGCAAAATGACATTACAAAAATCCAGAAAGTTAGAGGGTTTTATTTTTATACGAGATTATGCGGAAGACAATAAACTGCTAAAATTAGGATTGTGTCCGTAAGGTTAATCGCCAAGAAAGGCTCAACCTTCCATGATTTCCCCTACTCTCATCCCGAACGAAAGTGCTTCCACTGCTGGATTATCAATGTCACGCCGCCAGGTTCCAACCAATGTGTTCATAATTGTATCTACTGCTACGCCAGAGAAGCTATTTATTCCAACTATTCCGAGGATACCCTGATTTATAACAACCTGCCTGAGTTAGTGGAGAAAGACCTTAAAAAGCTAACTTTATGCCCGCCAATTTCCCTGTCCAATATCTCAGACCCCTGCCAAGACATACCTGAATTGAAGAGAGAGGTCAAAAGACTGATTCAGCTTCTTATGGACTACGGCGTCTCCTTTTTCATCACCACCAAAGGCGACCCATCCTTTCTTCTGGAATTGCCTGGCTTTATCGAGTACAAGCCTAAACTTATAGCTATAACCATCGAAGGGACTCCTGAAGTGCTCGAGCTTTTGTCACCAAGAGCACCTTCGTTCGATGCTAGGGTAGCTGCTGCCGGCAAGCTATCTAATACGGGTATAGACATTGTCATTCGCCTCGACCCCATTTTTGTCCATTTGTTCCAGGCCCTTTACGGTGATGCCTGGCTTGAAAAAATAGCTGGGCTGCTTGATATCTTCGCTGCGATTGGAGCCAGGCATGTCACCGCCAGCACTGGCAGGCTATCCAAGAGGCGCTCTCCGTCAGCCGGTCACGAAGGCACAAGCATATGGCAGCGAATATACAAAGTTATCTACGGCCAGTCGCCAACAGCAGTTAAGAAATTCAAGCAAGAATACATCTACGAGGCACATTGGTCAGGAGGAGGCTATCGCCTGCGCAAGGACCTGAGGCTCGACTTCCACCGTAAAGTAAAGGAATTGGTTGAAGCCAGGGGAATGACCTATGCCACCTGCCAGGAACTTTCCGCCGGGGAAAGTGACTCCCGGGACATCCCACACTGCGAGGGATTACCACTGCCCTTTGCCCGAAAGCAAGCAGATGGCAGATTCAAACCCGTTCCAGGTTGCACTGCTAACTGTCATATCTCTTGCAGGGGGCTATCCAACCCGCCCTGCGGGCAAGCTGAACTGATAAGTTCCGAGCCGCTGCGTCTCAAAAAACTACGCTTTGAATCAATGATTCTGAGGACATAATGCCTGATTTGTAGGAGACTTGGCTAGTATTATCTCCGCGGAATCAGAGAGGAGTAAGGGAACTTGCCAAAATACCCACTCGGGCTTTGCCCTATGGTCAGCCAACGGGGGTTGACAGTGGGGGGAGCGTGTTATACTATTAGTTCCAAGCCAAAATTCCTAGAAAAACTATACTATTACACAGATCCAGAGGCTGCAAAATTGAGTGTCGAACGTCAGGTGGCGGGAAGCGAAAGTCGAACAGTCAAGCGACATACTCAAGCTCACGGCAATGAAAGTCAAGGAGGTGTCCAAATGCTAGCGTCGGCAGATAAGGTAAGGCTGACAGTTGAACAGGCAGCCAGGATTATGGATGAATACAAGCAGCGGCTCAGTGAAGTTCTCGAGGAGGAAGTAGAGAGGATCAGTCAAGAGGCTGAGCAAGAAGCGGCCACTGTTCTTACCAGGGCCCACGAGACAGCGCAGCAAATCACAAGCAAAGCAAGGCTGGAAGCAGAGGAGCAAGCAGCGGCGTATCGTACCGAAATGAAACGGAAGGCCGAGGAAGAAGCGGCAGCCTATGCGGTTTCGGCAGCAGAAGCAGCTGACCATCAGGCAGCGCAATTGGTAGAGGAAGCAAAACGGAAAGCTGAAGCGGAAGCCACCGCTATTATCGAAGAGGCGAGAGAAGAAGCTGAGCAAGTCACTGCGGATGCTGAAACCACAGCCAAAAAGCAAGCTGCGGAAGCGAAGCAGCTAGAAGTAGAACGCATAATCAGCAAGGCTAAAGATGAAGCAGCCAAGCTTGTCGCCAAGGCGCGACAAGCGATTGAGGACGAAAGGGGCAAGATACTGGCTAATGCCGAGAAAGAAGCGGACACCTTGATTAAAAAAACCACCCAGGATATTGAAGAAGCATCCAGGGCTGTCGCCGCGCTAAAGGAAAGCACGGAACAGGAGGTTAGCCAGGCAATGCAGGAGGCACAGCGGGAAGCTCAACAGCTCCTGAACCAAGCCAGTGAGCTAAGCCAGAGGACTGAGTACGAAAGGGGCAAGATACTGGCTAATGCCGGGAAGGAAGCGGACACCTTGATCAAAAAAGCCACCCAGGAGATTGAAGAAGCATCTCTGGCTGTCGCCGCGCTAAAGAAAAGAGCGGAAAAGGAGATTAGCCAGGCAAAGCAGGAAGCAAAGCAGGAAGCAAAGCGGGAAGCTCAACAGCTTTTTAACCAAGCCAGAGAGCTAGGCCAGAGGGAGGGTGAAGAAAAGGCACAAGCAATCATTAGTGCCGCCCTGCAAAAATCGCAAAGTATCATTAACAAAGCCGTAGAGAGTGCGAATAAGAAGAGGGAAAAGGAATCGGCTGGGGTCATAGCCGAGGCAAGGAGTAAAGCAGAACAAGAAGCCGAAGAAATCATTGCTGCTGCTAAGCAAACAGCGAAACAGATTGTTTTCCAAGCGTTCCAGCGTTCTTTAGGCACATTGTTGGATGAAAGTGAGGTAGCGCAGGAGGATGAGGAGAATGGTGGAAGCTAGCAAAGCCTAAGCCTGAAGAACCTAGAAGCGTATCAAGTATTAGCTGAGTCTGTTTCCGAAAGCAGAAGAGGGGATATCTGGATACGATCTCTAATGGTTTGTCAACTCCACTATGGTGACGCCATAATCCCCTTCTCCATAATCACCAAGGCGATAGGATCTAACCAGAGGATGCTTGGCTAGTGAGTCATGTACGGCACGGCGTAATTTTCCTGCCCCCTTGCCATGAACAATGCGCACAGAGAGCAAGCCAGCCATAAAGGCATCATTGAGATATTGGTCAAGCCGCCATAAGGCCTCGTCAACGGTAAGATGGCGTAAACGTAATTCCCTGTCTACTGCTTTCACTGCGACCTGATAAACTCCAGACGAAGAATTTCTTTGCTAGCTTCAGTGGTTTTGACCCTATCATCAATGCGCCAGCCTGCTACCCAGATGATTTGCTGAGGGGAACAGACTATTGGGATGCGGCCTCGCCAGGAACGAGGTATCTTGGCATCAACCATAAACTCATAGAGCTTCTTAGGCATGTTCATGCCCAGGGGCTGAAATCTGTCTCCAGGCCGACGCTGACGGACAAAGAGTTCGGTTCCTGTTTCTTGTAAATCGAAATCGGCAATGAGATTGCTTTGGCCAGTTTCTCCGCTTGTGCTCAAAACGCCCCTCAATGGCGGAGAATCCACTCCCCCCCCAACTATGCTGGCCATCACATTCCATCCGGGGAAAACTGTCTTACCAGGCACTTTAAGAGGAAATTCGCCTGGCAGCGGAGGAAAGGGACATGACAGAAGCTGAGATTGCCTGGCTGTGCTCGTAATCACCAGTTCATTATATACGCCCTGACAGATAAAGCCATGGGGTAGAGAGATTCTTTTGCCCACTGGTTTATTTAACAGGCTCCTGGCAGCCTCAATATGACTGGCTTCGATGTCTCGAGTATCCCCTGCCAACTTGGTCACAGCTGCTCTCAATAATTGCCTCTGCAAGGCTACCGGCAAGCTGGCAATCTGCTTCCTATCCAGATAAATGGCGTTATTTCCTTGCCTGACCACTTCATCCCACAACTCATAAGCTTGCTGTTCAATTAAAGCGCTATCCTCTTTGGCAATATCAGCCAAACGGAGCAGGGCTTGGTCAACGCTCGGATTATATTGTCTGAGCAGAGGCAACAACTGGAGGCGAAGACGATTTCGGAAGAAGGAAAGTGAACGGTTGGAAGAATCAATACGTGGGTCAAGCTGGTGTTCCTGACAATAACTCGTTGTTTCCTCTCTAGCAACATCAAGAAGCGGTCTTATTATTAAGAGATTGCTTTGCTTCTCGGGCAATGACATTCCTTGGCTATCACACGCCATAGGCGAGCAAGGGGCTAAACCACACAATCCGGTAATTCCCGTTCCCCGTAATATGTGCATCAAAATGGTCTCTACCTGGTCATCCCTGGTATGACCTATGCCTATTCGATTGGCTCCGACCTCTCTAGCTACCCTAGCAAGAAAAGCATAGCGTAGTTCACGGGCAGCTTCCTCAACGGAGAAATTTCTTTCAATCCTGTAGGCAGCCACGTCCTGCCTACCAATAGTGATGGGAATGCCAAGCGAGCTAGCTAAATTAGACACGTATTTGGCATCATCTTCGGATTCAACTCCCCGAAGTTGATGATTTAGATGAGCTACATGAAGTTTTATCCCCAGTCCTTTCTGCCATTTTGCCAAGACATGAAGCAAGCATACTGAATCAGCGCCACCTGAGACGCCGACAACCACTATCTCTTCAGGTGAAATCAAGCTATACCGCTGGATAAAATCTATAACTTTTGACTCTAGCTTAATCTTGCTCATAGGAATTGCTTTCCACCCCAAAAATTCTGCGAATTTTTGGGACCCATTTGCTTTGCCCCCGCAGCTAACGCTGATAGGAGGTATCGTTAAATGTCAGCAAGCGGGTTCCATAATCTTGAATCTCAAGGATGCTTACCCCACCAAGGTCTACTTTGAATTTGGTAAAGTAGTCCAGAGGCAAATTTAAAGCTTTGAGGATGATGGCTAAGGTAACGAAGTAATGGCTGACTACTACCACCGTAGTCCCTTCGTTGTGCCCAGGATTAGTTTTATGCCTTTCGAGCAGACGTTCAACAGCCTTCCAGGCTCTCTGTTGCAACTCAACAAGGCTTTCTCCATTGGGCAATTTCACCGTCCCCCCATCCTGCCACCATTGCATTAAAAACTGGCTGAACGTGGTGCTTAAATTTGAAACAGACATGCCTTCCAGTTCACCAACTTTGAGCTCTCTAAGCCCT
>JGI2173J19968_10000747_pt1 | contig 12638 bp, 10 predicted proteins | sample DeeMarSWOR136_30_FD_19968 | JGI IMG/M metagenome (IMG submission 19968) | reverse complement strand
TAACAGTCGCTAGTACTCCGCCGCCTGTTGGGAGCCTCTGGAACTTGTCCAGGTAGGCTGCGAACAAGCCAAGCGTACCGGCTTCGTTGTCGAAGCCAGGTCCCGGAATCACTATGACTGTTCCTCCTCTGCTTCCCATGAAGTCACCGTTCTCAACAGCTAGGCCGTTCAACACGTCAGGATCGAAGCTCAAGGTCAACTGGTAGGCCCAGGGTTTCATGATGTAGTCCACGACTAAGTCGATGGAAAACGTGGTTCCAGGACCCATCTCTGTGTCCCAAACCAATGGTGGATTCACAGAGACTATTGAATCCTGTTTTGAAGCTGAGCTTATGCCAACCATAGCCATGCTGACGACGATGGGTATCAGAAGCAATGTCAGGACGAATATTTTGTTTTTCACTCTCACTCTATTCACCTCAAATCCCTACTAAGGTAGTGTTGAGCTTGGGTACCAGTAGTAGCCCCAGTCGTTGTAGACTACTTCAATGTCACGACCGTCGATGAGTGCAGATGGATTTGCCATGTCGGCTTCGAATTTCCACTTAGGCATTACAGGTGTTGTACCAAAAGCGTACAATGCAGCCCATAGGTCTAGTACGTCAGCGATTCCGTCGAAGTTGTTGTCAGCCCTGAGTATACGGTTGTAGTGCCAGGTGTTTCCACCGTCTCTGATCATTCGCATGCTCACTCCAGGCGTCCAGTCACCATACTGATAGACACAGTATCCGCTTCCTAAGAGGTGTGTAAGCTGTACTGTTCCGATTGGTGTGTCGATTTCTGGTGCCTCGTAGCCATAATTGTTAGTCCACTGATGACCTGTCCAGAACCTGTGGTCCTCGTCGTCTCCAGTCCAGAGTGTGTCGTCGTTGCCGTCGATGTAAGGCTTCCATACGTGGTAGGGTGCCAGAAGGCTAATGCCAGCAATGTCATTGTCTGCCCACAGATATCGTCCAGTGAAGTAGATCTCAAATGTGTAGGTGTCAAGAACGTTGACGTCGTGTAACCATTTGATGATGGCGTCGTATCTTTCGTTGTTCTGGTTCACCATAAGGTCTAGGCAGAACTCAACGTCTTGGGTTGTAACTGATTCACCGGAGTGCCAAGTCATATCATCTCGCAGTGTCCACGTCATTTTCTCACCAGTTACTAAGCCTGGCGAGCCAATGGGTGACGGGTCGTATGTCGGATCAGTGAAGCCAGTGTCGTCTTTTGCTGCGGTGTGAGTGCCGTTCCATAGTTCAATGACCGGGTAATCCGCTGCAGCCCAAGGCACCAATACGTGGGTATAGGGACTCCTAATGTACAAGCCATCGTATATTCTGGCCATCAGGGCCCACTCGTAAGTGGTGTCTGATACCAGTGGGTTAAGTACATCAGCGTCCTGTCCCATAATCCAGTCTTGAATTGGCAATGGGTTGCCGTCGCTATCCTCTCTGCGGCCGTACAGTCTACTCCAGTCGTTGATACCGCCGTATCCAACACTGTTTACCCAGCCTAAGACGCCGGGTTGACCATCGAATGGTCCAGTGGCGCATGTCCATGTTTGAGAAGTAATCATTGGTATCATTGGCATGATTTCGCTGAGAAGCTCTTCCATTGCGAAATAATTTGTTTGGGCTTCGTCCCAGTCCAATGTTGACATAGCAGCGTCAATGTAGTCGTCTATCTGTTGATCTTCAAGTCCCCAGATGTTCGCGAAAGGTATAGCATCTGAGTGGTACATTGTGTCCGCAACAGGGTCGACGCCGAAAAGCAGGCCAATGCCGATTGTGCAGTCCCAGTTCAAGAAGGGTGGTGCAAGCCATTGCTGATACACGATGTAGCCGAAGGGCAGTGGCGTGTGGTAGATTGGTAGACCTATTGAGTGAAGGTCTGACTCAATCCATTGTGACGCCTGCATGCCCAACGTTGAAGTATCAGGTACAGCTTGCTCGAGGTTCCTTACGTCAGTAGTTCCATCTGGCATCTTCCAGTGATCAATGTTCCCTACTTGTGGATCGGCGACGGGGTTATTGCCTGCATCAACAGGTACGTAACCACCGCCAACAAGTGTGTCGATGGCTGTTTGCAGGTTGAACCTTGGGAAGGCATCTTCCACGTCTGGGTCGCACCAGAACGCTTGAGCTGGAGGCGCCCAGTTGTATATGGGCGTAACCAACGGACCGTACAGCGTTGGATAGATCGTGTCTTTGTCCATACAGTAAGCCAGGGCTAACCTGAACACTGGATCGTCCAGAGGTTCCACTCTCATGTTAAGAGCATACCAATAGAGAGAGAAACCCCCTGTGCTGGCCATCATATATCCAGCACTGATCAATGTTGGAATGTCATCTGGCGTTGGTGGACCACCAGCATCGACATCGTGGTTCATCAATGTAACCATCTGCGCTTCAGCACCAGAAATTATGGTTCGCCAATGTTCATCCCACCATCCACCATACTCCTTTTCGAGTTCATAATTTGGTGGTTGAGCAAAGGCTATGGTCCCAAGAAACGCTACTGAGAGACACATTAGCAATACTGCTACAATATGCTTAGTTTTCATGAAATTCTCTCCTTCTCCTCTCTTTTTTTTCAGCAATAATAGTGTCTCTTGCCCGATCATTTAAGGCTTTCCTATATTTAATTCTATAAAAAACCCTCAGCCACCATGCGAACACACGAATATTTGTATAATCGCGCTGTAGAGAAGTGCTTGTCGTTGTTGCTTCACATGTTTAGCTCTAAACACAAGCGCATTTACCAGCAGAATCTGGGGAGCCTACAAGAGCCTAATTCAACCATCTGTGACGTATGAGATAACTTTAAATGGATTTTTGCCTCTATTCCTAACAAATCTAAAGGTCAGAAAATCCATAAAATCTATCTTGCGAGGAAAGATTATGGGCCTAAGAGGATATCTCACTAAAAGAATCATTTTTGGTCTTTTCATCCTATATGTGATAGCGACGCTTAACTTCCTAATATTCCAAGTATTTTCACCCATAGATCCTGCAAGCACCAACCTGAGCCCAAACATGTCTGAAGAAACGATGGAACGGATGAGAGTAATCTACGGCCTCAGGGACCCACTGCATATCCGATATTTAAAGTACATCAGAAACATGTTCACATGGAACTTCGGCTGGTCATTCAGATCGCTGAGACCAGTTGCCGAGGACATGTCGTGGCGCTTGATGAACACCGTGCTTCTACTAGGGTCAGTGCTGATATGCACAATAGCCGTGGGCATACCTATAGGAATACTAGCTGCATCCAGAAGAGGAACCAAAACAGATCTGATAGCTATAGGATCGGGTATCTTCACTTTTGGTGTACCAACGTTCTTCATCCAGTTATTGTGTCTACTCTTCTTCTCTTACTACTTCAAGGTATACTTTGGTTTTCCACTGTTTCCTCCCGCAGGTCTACACGATGTGCCTCCCCCTGAGGGAGCTATTCCTTACATGGCCAATGTGGCATGGCATATGGCCATGCCATTGCTTACTCTGGTGGTTTCTGGGTTCGGGGCTTGGTCCCTTTACACGCGAAACATCTTACTTGATTCTCTCACACAAGATTACATCGTCACTGCGCGTGCAAAGGGATTAAGTGAAAGAACCGTTTTGTACAGGCACGCATTCAGAAGCTCTCTTCCGCCAATCGTTACTATTATAGCTCTGGCCATACCAGGCATAGTCACAGGAGCATTGATAACCGAATCGATATTTACGTGGCCGGGAATTGGGAGCTGGTACATTAGTGGGTTGCAAACAGGTGATTACCCTGTGGTCCAATCAATAATGTTCATCTACGCTGTCCTGATGATAATAGCCAACATTGTAGCAGATCTCCTCTACGCATTCTTGGATCCGCGTATACGTGTTGGTATGGGAAGATAAGGAGGTCAAATCCATGGGGTTCTTGTTCAGCAAACAAAAAAGAACTGTGTTCTCAAGAAAGGTCAAGGGTTTCTGGGAAGAATTTAGTCACAACAAGATTGGGTTAGTAGGTTTGGCAATGATATTCTTCTACGTGTTTTTGGCCTTCGCTGCGCCTCTACTGACGCAATATGATCCGAATCGCGAATGGGGTCTGGCCAGCGGCTGGTCGATGCCTGAGTGGGTGAGAATCCTCCCAGAGTTTAAGAACTATCCAACGACAATGGAGCCTTCATTAGATTGGACTGTTGCACAAGACTCCGACCTTGTTAGTGTCACACCCTTGGACGATGGGTTCGTAGCAGAATACAGTGGAAACAAAAGTGCAACTATTGCTATTCAGGCCAGCTTTCCCTATACTCATGTCGCACCTGACGAATTCCTTTTCGACTTCATATGGGATTCTCAGGCAGTTGAGACAAAAATCTTCATTGAAACATACATTGTCAGTCCATGGGGAGTGGAGTACATTGTCTGGAGCAGTTACAAAGACAAAACTGTCATGCCATCATTTACAAGCAAGAATATATCATCGCTGGTTGCTGCAATACGCTCAGAGGCATTAGCTCCAAAAATTTATGACAGACTTGGAGTCCCGTCACACCAAAACGTGGCTAAGAAATTCTTCATGGAAAAAGGGGATTACAAATGGAAATTCAAAATCGTTTTCAAACCAACATCAGACGGAACAGTCAAGATATCCGTTACCGATGTCAGATTCAAAATACCGGGCCTCGTTCACGGGATATTGGGGACTGACCACCTTGGAGGAGATATATGGTCACAGCTAGTCTGGGGAACTCAAATCTCACTCGCAGTAGGATTGATGGCAGCCGCACTTGGAACCTCCATAGGCATTCTTGTCGGCATAATCACAGGATTCGTAGGCGGCATCGTTGATGACGTCGCAATGCGAATAGTAGACATACTTTTGTGTTTACCCGTGTTGCCACTACTGTTGGGATTCTTCATGCTGTGGGGGCCAAACGTATTTTACCTCGTTCTTCTAATAGCGGTGTTCGGGTGGCAAGGCCTATCAAGATTGGTTAGATCCCAAGTTCTCTCTCTCAAAGAGATGCCTTTCATCGAGTGCTCAAGAGCTGCCGGTGCAAGCAAGTATCACATCATGCTCAAACACTTGTTACCAAACGTCATTCCAGTGGCCCTCGCATCACTGGTGCTTAGCGTTCCAGGAGCAATCCTTACGGAGGCTGCGCTGAGCTTCATCGGATTCGGTGATCCTCTCGTTCCCACTTGGGGAAGAATGCTTAACCACGCCTTTAACTATGGTGCTTTCAGATTCCTATCTTGGCATTGGATACTTCCACCTGGAGTAGCCCTTACGACACTCACTCTGTCCTTTGTGTTCGTTGGTCACGCAGTAGACGAAATTGTGAATCCAAGGCTAAGGAGGCGGCGTTAAGTGCCGCTGGTCGAAGTTGAAAACCTAAGGATGTACTACAAAGTCTTAAGAGGCTACGTTAAGGCCGTTGACGACGTAACGTTTGAATTGGAAAGGCAGGATTCCCTGGGACTTGCTGGCGAGTCTGGTTGCGGAAAGACCAGCACTGCATTAGCTCTTCTATCGCTGCTACCTTGGAACGCTAGAATCGTCGGCGGAAAAATCATGTTTGACGGCAAAGACATTGCTAAAATGAGCGACAAGGATATACGGAACAAGATCAGGTGGAAGAGAATTTCCATGATATTTCAAGGTGCAATGAACGCTCTTCACCCCACATATAGCATAGGACACCAGATAGCTGAGGCCATACTTACTCACGAAGATGTCACTAAAGATGAAGCGATGGAAAGAGCCGGAAAGTTGTTGGAAATCGTAGGATTGGAACGAGAGAAAATAAACCGTTACCCACACGAGTTAAGCGGCGGCATGAAACAACGTGTGGTGACGGCGATGGCTCTAGCCTGTAACCCTGACTTAGTTATAGCGGATGAGCCAACAACAGCACTTGATGTAATCGTACAGGCTCAAGTACTGAAAGTTATGATAGAATTACAACGGAAGCTAAACCTTTCATGGTTATTGATAACACATGACCTTTCGATGATCACCGAAACCTGTAACAGACTTGGAATAATGTATGCTGGAAAGATCATGGAATACGGAGATCTCAAAGACATATATAAAGAACCATTACACCCCTACACCCAAAAGCTTCTAACAGCCTTCCCAAGCATAGCAGGCGAAAAGATGGAACTATCATCCATACCTGGATTCCCTCCTAACCTTTTAAACCCTCCCCCAGGATGCAGATTCCATCCCAGATGCCCCCACGCCAAAGAAATCTGCAGAAGGAAAGAACCCACGTTCATTAGCGCTGATAGAAAAGGGCATTACTTAGCATGCCACTTATACCAATAGGTGAAACGTCTTGTCAGAAAATGTAGCGATTGAAGCACGTAACCTAGTTAAACATTTTCCTCTTAAACTCGGTTTTTTCAAAACAATGCTTGCAAAGGAAGTCCCCCACGTTCACGCTGTTGACGGTGTAAGTTTCAAAGTATTTAAGGGAGAAATCTTCGGTCTCGTAGGTGAAAGCGGCTGCGGAAAAACGACAACAGGAAGATTACTGCTCCGATTGATCACGCCTACTGAAGGTGAAATCTTTTTCAACGATGTCGACATAGCCTCCATCAAAATCGAACGCGAAATGAGGGCGCTTCGCCGCAAAATGCAAATAATCTTTCAAGACCCCTACGAGTCCTTAAGTCCAAGGATGAGTATTTTTGACATCATAGCTGAACCCCTGCGAATCCAGAAAGTCACAGAAAGTGATGAAGAAGTTACAGAGAGAGTGGAAGAGGCTCTGAATGAGTTGGATTTGACGCCGCCCGAGGAATTCATGTACAGGTTTCCTCATGAACTCAGCGGCGGACAGAGACAGAGAATCGCTATCGCCAGAGCATTTGTACTGAAACCTGAATTTCTAGTAGCAGATGAACCTGTTTCCATGCTTGATGCCTCTATCAGAACCGAAGTCCTAAAACTACTGTTGGGTCTAATAGAAAAGTTCCATTCCTCATTTCTCTACATAACACATGACATCGCATTAGCCCGGTACATGTGCAATCGCCTAGGGGTGATGTACTTGGGGAAAATTGTAGAGAAGGGAACCACTGAAAAAGTGATCCATGAACCATTACACCCCTACACCGAAGCGCTGATCGCCGCTGTGCCAGTCCCTGATCCAACGGCTAGACGAATCAAAGTGGTGATCAAAGGTGAAGTCCCAAGCGCCATCAACATACCTCCAGGATGCAGGTTCAGCTCTAGGTGCCCCTACGCTTGGGAAATTTGCAGAAAGAAAGAGCCTCCACTGTTCGAAGTTGGGAAAGGCAGATACGTGGCATGCCACAAGTATAAGAGTTAGACCGCTGTTCCGCTGGAGAGTTTCTTCCTGACATTCAGCACTGAGAAAAGACTCCCTAAACATTACAGCGTAGTAAGACTCGTTTTGAATGTAGTGGCAGCAGTGCTAGCCATTCTCCTAGCTGTTCTGATGCTTCAGGACCACGTTCAGTTCTTACTATATTATCTCCTCTTGACTATCGTCATGGTCGCAATCGTCTTTACACTGAGAATACGTCTCCCTCCCCTTAGTATGTCAGAGCCCACTCAAGAAGATCTCTTTGAAACCAAAAAATGGACACAGAGATGGAAGGCACCAATACTAATGTTTATCATGTTGATTGTAATTTTCTTAACGCCACTCATATTGGCGTGGGCACTTGACCCATATATATGGTTTATACTTATGGTTGGCTTCATAACAGGCTTCAGCGTTTCTGAAATACTTTTTTACCTTTACATACGGTCTTACTCATCCAAAGAAATTAAGAATAACATCTAACTATGCCAGCACTAGTGTAAGTGCAAAGGTTTTCTAACAACAAGGAAAAATAACCAAAAAACAGCTACAGTCATGATTAATGAAATATTCTGGTCGATTCATAAATAGATTTCATAACTTTAAGGGATCAGATGAAGACAGGCTTTTAGCATTTTATATTTCATTGACCCTATGACAAGCCACAAAATGCTCAGGTTCAAACTCGATCATCATGGGTTCTTTCTCGCTACAAATTGGTTTAGCATACTTCTTACATCTTGGATGGAATATGCATCCAGGTATGTCGTAGGGTGGTGATGGAGGTTCTCCTGGAACTCCTCCGAATTCAAAAAAATCTGCATCGATTCTAGGTGTAGCGGACAGTAATCCTCTTGTGTAAGGATGTTTTGGTTTCTTGAAAATCGAATAGACATCACCATGTTCCAGGATCTTTCCAGCATACATAACGTAAACGTAGTCTGACATCTCAGCAATAACCGCGAGATTATGCGTAATCAAAAGCATCGAAAGACCAAATTCCTTTTTTACCTCTTTCAAAAGCTCTAAAACTTGCCTCTGCACAGTCACATCCAGTGAGTGAGTCGGCTCATCTGCTATAAGTAAAGATGGATTAGCTATCAACGCCATCGCTATCAAGATGCGTTGAGCCTCTCCCCCGCTGAACTCATTCCGAAAAGAATAATAGCGTTTTTTAGCGTCTGCTATTTCGACCTTACCCAGATAATCAAAAACCATACGCTTTATTCTTTCCATCTCTTTCCTTTTAGCCAGAATCTCGATATCTTCATGCGCTTCTACCGCTTCACCCGTCTGGTACCCGATTATATCCATTGGATGAAGTGATGGAACAGGATCTTGAAAAATCATCGATATTTCCTGTCCTCTCAATCCTCTAAACTCTTCCTCCGACAATTTCAATAGATCTTTTCCCTTGAACAAAACCTCTCCTTCAATCTTCCACAAAGGTTTACCTTCCCCTAAGGGTTGGAGTATTCCCATGATCGAACGAGCAGTAACAGTTTTTCCTGCCCCTGTCTCTCCGATTAATCCCACTGTTTCACCTTCATGTACCCTCAGATCTATCCCATCAACGATTTTTACAATTCTTTCTTTCCCGTAGAGAGAGAGATTAAGATTCTTCACATAGAGTAAATTTTTCTTGTCTTGCATTGAACCACATCTAATTCCAAGCAAGACTTCCTCAACAGATATTTTAAAGTTTTAGTTTCTGATGTTCATCTCAAGATTCAATTCGGAAATTGATTTTCATACAAGAATTTTTTTCCAACACTCAGAATCTTCTCATCGTCTCTCCTCATTTAACAATCACATAAACTAGAAGGCTCTAAAACTTAACCTAATGCAAATGCGCCTTGATATTGGGCAAATTTCTAATTTCGGGTCTTACAGTTCTCCTATTTTATCCAAAGAATCGTGTAACACATTAGGCAGTAGTATTCCGTGTAAGAAGTGCCCTTTCGTGGACACAAGTGCGCCCACGCTTTCTCTCCGACGGAAAAAAGTTCACCGCATCTGGTGCATCTAACCTGCCCTTCAAGACGACTATAAAGATTAGGCTTGACAGTAATTAACTTCCAAGCCGCCACGTCTTCTCCCTCGTATTAGAATACTTTGAACGAGGTTTATATACCTTAGCAACTCAAGAAACGTAATAGTCAGTGTTTCCTCTTCTAGACAGTTGCAATACAAAGAGAATACCTGTAATCCAACACATCAGATAATTCTCTTCAAAAACATGAAAATGACACGAATCCGAAACCAAATCTCATTTCATCAGAGAACCTAGCAGACCATATAATACAAATTCCATGTTCCAAGCTGGATTGCAGAGAAATGATTTCAAAATTCTTCAAGAGAGAACTAAAATCACTGTCGCCCCTCAGATAAACGAAGAAATGCTTTAAGTCCAAGCTGGCTACGTCGCAAAGCTTGGAATTATCTTCTGACCTATGAGATCTATCGCCTTCCGCACCTTAGGTCCAATAGGTGAACCTACAACGAATTGAGATATGCCGGATTTAAGAAGTTGACTTACGCGTTCAATGCATGTATCAGGTGTGCCACAAACAGAAAAAGCATCAATCATTTCCTGAGAAACTGCACCGAAAGCCCTACCCCAATCGTTGGCTTTCAAAGCTTCACGGATCTCTTCAGCCTTCTTCACGCCTATTCCATGTCTCTCCAGCACTTGACTTGGACTCCCAGCCACAATAAAAGCAACAACTGGAACAGCTGCTTTTGCTGCCTTTTTTAAATCTTCATGTACAGAGAAAGAAGTATACGCAGCCACATCCAAGCCGCTGAATTGCTTGCCTGCCTCACGAACTCCCTCTTTCACGCATGAAACAGCGTATTCCACATCTTTCGGGTGACAAGCATTTATAAGGACACCATCGCCTATTTTTCCAGCTAATGCAAGCATTTTTGGTCCTTGAGCCCCAATATAAATTGGAATTCTGCCCTTCGGTTTAAAGAAAAATTTGGCGCCACCTATCTGGAAAACTTCTCCCTCGAAAACAACATTTTCTCCACTGGTCATCTTTCTAATTATGCTAACAGCTTCTTTGACTGTAGTAAGCGGCTTGCGCATTTCAACTCCTACGCTGGCAAGTGTCGTCTTGTCTCCCGCCCCGATGCCTAAAACTACACGCGCTGGAGCTAACTCGTTTAATGCAGCTACGGCTTGGGCAGTAAAAACAGGACTCACCATATATGGATTGGTTACTCCTGGACCTAGGGCTATTTTATTTGTGTAGATTGCTGCTGCGGTGAGCGAAACGTATACGTTGCGGTTGTTGAAGTGATCGGTTATCCAGAGGTTGCTGAATCCACCTCTTTCGGCTTGAATTGCGTAGTAGGTTATTTTCCAGTAGGGCTCTTTAGGTACAAATTCTATTCCAAACTTAACCATTTCTCGACTTCTCCTTAGATTTTATCAGCTATTTCATTTAGTTGAAGTTCTCTCAAAATTGTGAGGACTTTTTCTTGTTCGAGCAAAACTGCTGCCTTAAGAAGTGCTGAAAGCCCAAATTCGCTTGTGAGAAGGTTTTGCTGCCATTGATGAAGAATTGTGTTTGCCAAGTCGCTAGGCATTTTATTGTCGTTTTTAGATGAGAGAATTGCGTCAACAAGTTTGTCCGCAGCGTTTCTTCGTTTATCTCTTGGAATCAATTCCACAAGCTTAAGGTAATCCATGTAACTACCTCTTTTTTGGAGTTGTTAGTTTGGCTTCTTTCTACAATTTAAAACTACCGTTATTCAAGTGAAAACTTAGATGAAGTCGGCTAGGCTTTGTTGCCCGATTTTCTCTCTCTTTGGGATAGTTTCTTTTTGTTCTGAAAATATGAGAAGTTGCCCATATACACCATCATAGCCAGGGAAGACATCTACCTTTCCTTCTCTCACACGGATGACTGCTTCTGCAATTTTGGAATCGACAATCTCTGACATTTCTTCTTGGGAAGCATCAATCAACACGGCGTATTCGCTACCGAATTTTGCAGTTAAAGTGTTGTAGATGTCCCAAACTTGTTGAACACCGGGATAGCTGACGCCTAAAACAGTTACAATTATCTCTGACAACGGCAAAAGATGCATATAGCCTACTGCACCTTCAGGCTTAAACCCTACTGGACGATCTGCAAGTTCCTCAACTCGCTGTTCCACGCCCTTTGTTAATCTTTTACCGCAGACTGGACAATGATTTCCAAATTTGATTGCCTCTTGAGGGGAAAGCGCAACATTGCAGTTTCTGTGACCAGTCCAATGATACTTTCCATAGGCTGGGTTGGTTTCAATTGTAAACTTGAAGCGTTTCGGATCTTTTTGGCGTATGGCATCTATCACTTCGCGATAAGTTAAAGGTTCCAAGTCGAAAACATTGGCTTCTCTCCCTATTCTCCACGGCCAAGCACTGTGACTGTCACTGTTAGAGACTAAGGCATACTTATCTAACGTGCTTAATCGCCAATTCATCGGAGGATCAGAAGAAAGCCCTGTCTCTAAGGCTGAAATATACTTCGTCATGTCTTGGTAGCAGTCTTCTATGAGGTTGAAGCCGCTGAAAGCGCCGAAGAGGCTGAACCAAGGCGTCCAAGCATGAGCAGGGATAACAACGTTTTCACTGGATATCTGCATTATTTCTTCGACCAGCTGAGGCGCGGTCATATCCAATGTAGGTCTGCCGTCAATAGCTAAATTGCCGTATCGTGCTAGTCTCTCATTGATTTGAACCGCTGTTTCAATGTTTGGAGTCAGAATTACATGGTGAATTTTCTTCACATTGTTTTGGAAAGTAAAGATTGTAGAGACCTCGCCTGCTATTATAAAATGAATCGGAGACATCGGATCTTTAGTGGGCTTGTATAGGCCTATTTCCTGAACCTCTACCAAGTCGCGTTTTAATTCTTCAAGCCATTTAGGATGCGTAAAGTCGCCTGTGCCCAAAAGGTTTAAGCCTTTAACCTTCGCAAAACGGGTAATTTCATCTATATTCATTTTTTGGCTTGTCGCACGGCTGAAACGGCTGTGAATATGCAAGTCTGCGATAATTCGCATGGTCAGATGAGAGATTCTCTTTCTATATAAAACAAACTATGACAGCGATACGCAGATGATTCTCTTTGAAACACTATTGTTTCGAATTCTCGCGTCCGTAAAAATATTCTTGTCTTTCTTCGCTTAAAATCTCATGCAGATCTTCAAAATTTTGTTTCGTGTGCTCGCTGCTTTCGTTTTGCTTCCAAACTTTGCTGCATTCTCTCACATCGTTTATACCATATTACTTCATACTCTTGATGGGGCACAACTCTATTTTCCAGAT
>JGI2173J19968_10000745_pt1 | contig 12671 bp, 14 predicted proteins | sample DeeMarSWOR136_30_FD_19968 | JGI IMG/M metagenome (IMG submission 19968) | reverse complement strand
CCCTACGGAGACACGATGAAAATCTACTTAAAAATCAGTGCGCGCGCGATAAGGATGAATTGACTTGTCCACGGTTTATGGACCCGTTCCTTCTTGGCGACTGGGACGATCACTTGGCATAGACGTTCTGTTACCACCAAAGAAGTGCACCTTCAACTGCGTCTATTGTCAACTCGGAAAAACGAGGATTCATGTTTCCAGTCCAGAGATGCTAAGTGAGCCTCTTGTTGACGCTGGCGAGGTGGTAGATGATTTAGACAAAGTTCTGAAGCGTCTAGACTTGGATACTGTAGATATAGCCACGTTTTCTGGAACCGGAGAGCCCACACTAAATCTGGGGCTTGGCAAAATAGCGACGGAAGTTGAGAAGAGAGTATGTGGCCTTCCTTTAGCCATCCTCACAAATTCGTCGCTATTTCACAGAAGAGACGTTAGAAAAAACCTTGCAAGTTTCGATTTGATCGTGGCAAAACTGGACGCTGGGGACAACGAGACGCTTCGGCTAATTAACAGACCGGCCGATAAGAAGATCAACGTAGAAACCATTGTAGACTCCATCAAAAAGCTAAAAAAGACAGTTAAGGGCACCGTGGCCTTAGAGGTGATGCTTCTTCGCTCGGAAGACGGGCATATCACGAATGTCGATGGAAAGCCCCTTAGAAAGCTGTTGGACGCAATACTTGACGTAAGCCCTGACCAGATTCAGCTAGAGATTCCGTATAGGCCTCCATCTGAAAGCTTTGTCAAACCACCGTCTCTAGAAGAAATACAACCAATCTTGGCCGAGCTTTCAAATGCATTAGGTAAAGATAAGCTACAGGCTTATGGCGTGCACGAGAAGCTAGGTATGCCCGTTAGCTGGCTTTCACACGAATCCGTAGAAGGAGAAGTCTTGGAACTATTGAAGAGAAGGCCATGTCGCTTAAGAGACGTCTCAGCCTCTCTTGGCATAGACCATAATACGGCGCAAAACATAATCGAGAGACTGGAGAAGAGAAGTCGTATAACGTCAAAGAAGTCAAACGAAGAAGAATACTACTCCTACCGTTCATCCTAACGTATGCTGGAGAAGTAGAATGGACACGCGCGCGCGTAAGCGTTGAATAGCTGAAAAACGTCATGAGCCCAATTTCGCTGTTGTGCTTGTAATAATTATACACATGTGTCGACGGACAAAAGCTTTATCTGTAACGATCCTATGAGAAATTACGAGAGTTCGTAATTTCACACTAGGTGAAACATCATGCAAGCCAAGGCAGCCTCAATCTCAAGCAAAGCTGAAGAATACCTCGAGGCAATCTATCGTCTAGAGCGTAAAAGGGGGTTTGCCAAGACCGTGGAGCTTAGCCGCAACTTGAATGTAGTACCCGGCTCTGTCACGAATACTATAGAGGGCTTAGAAAGGCGAGGGTTGGTGACACATGAACCATACAGAGGGGTGAAGCTGACAGAGAAAGGGCGAAAATTGGCCTTGGATGTTTTGAGGCGGCATCGCCTCGCGGAACGGCTATTAACAGATGTCCTACACTTGGATTGGAGCGAAGTCCACGAGCCGGCTTGCAGGCTTGAACACGCAATCACAGCAGACATCGTCAAACCTCTGGAAAAAATTTTAGGACATCCGAAAACCTGCCCTCACGGAAATCCCATACCAACAGCATGTGGGGGAATTCTCGAAGAAAAATCTGAGCCCTTGGTGAATCTTGATCCTGGAGAAAGCGGCATCATAGCCAAGATAACCGATGGGAAAGCCGATGTGCTACAACGCCTTGCTGCATTAGGCATTGCACCCGGAGTGCGCGTAGAAATCGAAGAGAAATCATCCTTTCGTGGGCGCATAACCATCAGGGTAGGCGAAGAGAGCTCTGCGTTAGAGTACAAGGTCGTTTCGAAAATCCATGTCAAGAGAACTGGTAGAAGAATGAGGGGATGATTTTGGAGTTACGTCTATCTAATCTGAGGAACGGAGAAAGTGGAATCATCACTTCTGTAGGAGTTGGCAGAGGCAGATGGCAACACCGAAGAGCAAGACAAGGCTGGAGATTCGGAAAACGACTGGAAGATATGGGTCTGACCCCTGGCACCGAAGTAACGGTAGTCAATTCAGCGCCCCTTAATGGACCCTTGGAGATTCGCGTGAGGGGGTCAAGGCTCGCCATAGGTAGAGGAATGGCTGAAAGAATTTTCGTTGAGGTAAAAAGGTGACTAAAAATAGGTTTACAATTGCTCTGGCCGGGAATGCCAACGTTGGGAAATCTGTCATATTTAATCAGCTGACAGGTCTACACCAACACATAGGAAACTGGCCCGGAAAAACCGTTGAAAAGGCCGAAGGGACCCTCCATTTTAAGGGCTATTCAGTTGACATTATCGATCTTCCAGGGATCTATTCTCTATCAACCTTTTCCCTAGAGGAGTTAATTTCAAGGGAGTACATAGCTGTCGAAAAGCCCGATCTAGTCATAAACGTCGTAGACGCTTCACTTTTTGAGAGAAACCTTTTCTTTACGTTACAGCTGCTCGAACTGGAAACACCAATGATTATGGCATTGAACCAAATGGACGTGGCTAAGAGAAAGGGAATAAAAATTGATCATGAAGAATTGGAGAAACGTTTCGGAATACTGGTAATTCCAACCGTGGCGGTAAGTGGAAGCGGTATTTACGAGTTGCTAGAAAAAGCCATTGAGGTCATTGAGAAAGGAGGGAAAAGACCTTTCCAAGTCAAGTATGGAGAAGAGGTTGAAGAGAGGATTGAAGCGCTCAGTGAAATCGTCAAAAAGGCTCATTATCCATATCCGGCCAGATGGACTGCAATAAAGCTCTTGGAAAAGGATGAGCAGGTAGAAAGGGAGATTCATAGAATAAATCCCGAAATCCTGTCAGCCACCGAAAAGTTTGCACGAGAAATTGAAGATATTCACGGTTACGCGTGTTCAAGTGTAATTACTTCTGAGCGATATGACGTTTCCAGGAGGATTGCACGAGAAGTCCGAGAGATAACACCGCCAATAAAGCCGCCAATGAGCGAGAGAATACATGCCTTGACAACCCACAAAATCTGTGGCTATCCGATCATGGCTGTTTCAATGCTCTCAATCTTCTACTTAATCTTCACCTTCGGAGATTTCACCTCTGGTCTTCTAGGCGACACCCTTTTTCGTCTCAAACCAGTTTTTGAAGACGTATTCGGAACGGGAGTTGTTGGAAAACTGGCCTGGGGTGGGATCATGGAGGGGATCATAGGAGGCGTCACGGTAGCGCTACCCTATATCCTTCCCTTCTATTTCATTTTGTACTTTCTGGAGGACTCCGGATATCTCAGCAGAATCGCCTTCTTGATGGACAGTATAATGCACAAAATAGGTCTACACGGGAAGGCCTTCATTCCGGTCATGCTCGGCTTCGGTTGTAACGTCCCAGGGTGCTTAGGATGCAGGATAATGGAGACCACAAGGGAGAGACTTCTCGCAGCCTTTGTCGTTACGCTGGTGCCATGCTCCGCAACAACGGTGATCATCCTCGGTCTGGTTGGGGCATTTGTCAGTATTCAATGGGCCCTGGCTTTGTACCTTATCAACTTGTTGATTATCTTCCTCTTAGGAAGATTGGCGTTCAAGGCTTTGCCTGGTGAGCCCACCGCACTAATAATGGAGATGCATGACTACAGAGCGCCTCATCTGAAAACAGTTTTGAAGCAAACTTGGTTTAGATTGGTGGAATTCATAACGATGGCCTTCCCCCTCATAATTGTAGGTAGTCTTGTAATCAAAACGATAGAGATTCTCAACTTGCTGGAACCGCTTGCAGACATTATTAGCCCTGTAACGGTTACATGGCTAGGGCTCCCCGCCATCGCAGGGATAGCGCTGATCTTCGGTGTGCTGAGAAAGGAACTGACGCTGATAATGCTCGCAACGCTTTTCGAACCAACGAATTTGGCGCACGCCATGACTCCAGTTCAGATGATTGTGTTCACTCTGGTAGCTATGTTATACATACCGTGTGTAGCCACCATCGCCGCTTTGGTGAAAGAGTTTGGATGGAAAAAGGCGTTATTCATCGCTGTTTTCGAAATACTTTTGGCCTTGCTTCTAGGAGGAATCGCGTTTAGGTTGTTGTCAATTTAACGCTGCACTGCAAAGGTGGTTTGACGGGAGATCGCGACTTACTCAATTTGACTTCTGCTGGTCGAGAGCTTTCCTGACAGCTTCACGGACTACTAGCATTTTCACGGCAATAGGGCCAGCCCCATGCTTGTGTAACCAAGCGATTTTGCTCAGCTCTTTGAGGGTTGTTCCCCACTAAGTTGGAATTGTGAGACTATCCTCCGATCAACTTCGTCCAAAGCTGTTCACCATTCGTAGTTTATTTTCTAAACAGAATTCATAAATAGAGTTTATTGGAGACGGTATTAAAATCATTGTATCACTTGACAGAAAATAGGGTGACTCGCAAATGGATGCTATAAGTGTGGAAAAGCTGACCAAGAAGTATGGAGAGAATGAAGTCCTTAAAGGAGTCAATTTGAAGATAGCAGAAGGCGAGTTCTACGCACTTATGGGACCTAACGGATCTGGAAAGACCACACTCGCTTCCATTATTGTTTCAGTAAGGTCGCCCACCAGCGGACGAATAGAAATCTATGGAGAGAAGCCTGAAAATTCAAAGCAATTGATTGGATATGTTCCTCAGGAGAACTTCTCATCTCCCATTCTTACAGGTAGAGAGAATTTAATGTACTTCGCTGGGCTCTTGGGCTATTCAAAGAATGCTGGGGAAAAAATAGTCAATGAATTACTGAATAAGATCGGATTGTCTGAGGATGCTGACAAGAGAGTTGCTAATTACTCGGGCGGTATGAGAAAAAGGCTAGAAGTTGCAACCGCACTTTTTCCCAGCATAAGAATTCTTATCTTGGATGAGCCAACTACAGGACTAGATCCATCAGCCCGAAGAAAGTTTCTTGGTTTGATTCAAGAATTAAGAAAAGAAAAGACAACAGTCCTGTTAATCACTCACATCGGTGCGGATGCCGAGTTGGCTTCCAGAGTCGGCTTAATAGATGAAGGCCAAATCATAGCTGAAGACGAACCAGAGAGGCTCAAAAATGCGAGCGGCCTCAAGGACGTAATGAATATTGAAACTACGATAAAAAGTGAGAACGTTGCCAAGATACTACGTAAGTTCAGCGAAGAGAAGAAGGTTCTAGAAACCGATGTGGGATACAGGGTTTATTGTGAAGATGTGGAAGAGGCAACACCCGAAATAGTGAGATCGCTTGACGCAATTGGGTGTAAGGCAACGAAGATTGAAACGGAGAAGCCCTCTCTTGAAGACGTCTTCTTCAAATTAACTGAAAAAATGGTTAGAGAGGTGAGCTGATTTGGGTCAGATAACCGCCACGTTGGGCAAGACTATAAAGGAATTTCTGAGGCAAAAAACAATACTCTTCTGGACAATAGCGTGGCCAATCCTCTGGGTTCTCATAGGCAGTTTCTCGTTTGTAGAAAATGCTCCTAGTGAAGTAGTATCATATATTAGGGGATCCATTGCCATTTCGATGAGTGTATTTGCATTAATGACTGCCGGGATGGCTAACCTTCCAGGGAATATTGCTCAGGATAGGGAAAGAGGTCTACTCTCAAAGTTGATGTCCATGCCCATAAACCCATGGAGAGATCTTGTTGGCAGAATACTCGCGCTATTAGCTTTTTCGTCTCTAGCTGCAATTCTAGTCACGTTAGTTGGTTATGGTTGCGGAGCGAGATTTTCCTATTCGCTAATTGGACTTCTACAATCCATTGGCTTTCTTCTCCTCATTTCTCTAGCCTCAGCTGGGATCGGAATGCTTATTGGAACTTTCATCAAACATGTGCATGGAGCGATCATGAGTGGGGTTGGGATTGCAGTAGTGACAGCAGCCATATCTGGCGTGATGACACCTTATTCATCGCTTCCGTGGCTGCTTCAGCAATTCGCCAGAATCTATCCGATCTCTTCCTCCGGCTCGTCCATTACGTTTCTTCTCGTAGGAGAAGAGTATGCAGGCTACCGCCCATTGAGTGTAGATCAGACAACTCTCACCATAGTAATATCATTGCTGCTTTTTATTGGGGGGCTCGTTGCCTACTCAAGATTTTGTTGGAGAAAAGAATGAAAAACCACTTTGGATCCCTGAAAATGCACATTTGTGGAAAGGCGTGATGCACCGGACCTGGGGCTGTTCTTTGGTAGATCGGCCCAAAATTGAGGAGAGAACACTGACCAAGTTCCAGAGTTATCGACTCTTGTCTTCGCTCTTCTTACGCAGCAGGCGTGTGACCCCCAACAGAAGATTCATTCTTGGCACCTTTCGCATGTAACGTTGGTAATCATCGCCAAACTTCGCGATACTCATCTGCTCTTCTCTCAGCACGTCTCTGTAAAACAACGTAGACCCTATAATCCATGAAATTACGCTGACCCAGTGTTGAGACATTAGAACTAATGCAAGGACAAATAGCATGAACCCTAAGTATTGGGGGTGTCGAACAACCGCATAGATTCCGCTGTCCACCACAACTGTGGTCTGAACGATGCTTTTTCCCTTTGGCGCGCCACCTTTCTTTTGGAATTCGCCACCAGCCATGAAGATGATGACGACGCTGAACGCCAGTAGAATCCATCCAGCGTATACAAGGAGATCGAACGTGTAATAGTTGTAAAAAACAAGGACCATTATGATTGGCAAGAGCATTAAGACGCTGTACGCCCAAAACAATAGGTCACGTTTCCAAGAATAGCTTGCTGGAGTCGCTTCTACCGGTGGCATAATCCAACAATTTTATTACCTGTCTTTCTTAAATCTTGAGCACCCAATGCTTGCATATAGCATGCGAATTCGATTAGTGAAGATTGTGAAGGTGAGTCTATGACAAGTAGGAGGATTGGTCGGTTAGCCTGTTTGGCGGCCATCTTCGGTGTGGGGCAATTCCTTCTCTTGACGTTCTTGGCTGCGTTGTTTTATCCTGGAGGTTACGATTACTTTGGGTACTATTTTAGCGATTTAGGAGCAGTCGAAGCTAGGAATGGAGAACCTAATTCAATTTCACGGTTATTGTTTTCTATGGCATTGACGATGATCGCTTTGACTCTTGTTCCATTCTGGTTAGTCATCCGCAGATTATTTAGAGAGTCAAAAGGTGAGAGAGTCTTGAGTGTACTGGGGTCCGTACTAGGCTTGTTAAGCTCCCCGTTCGCGATCGGAGTTGGTTTGTTCCCGATAGACACTCAACTGGAGGCTCATTTCATAGTAACCCTAATCCTCGTTTTGCTCTTTGCGTTGGCTTCTCTGCTGTATTCGATAGCCATCATATTGAATCAAAACTATTCCAGCTATCTTGGGCTCGCGGCTTTCGTTTTGCTTGCTATCTCCGTTGCTTCGTTCGCCACCTCTCTTCTTCGTGATCCCTCTCTTGGAGCTTTTCTTCAAAAGGTCGTTGCCTATGGTTACTTTATCTGGACATTAATACCGACATACCTTTTCTGGTCTTCAGTCATGCCAAGTAATCCCAGGTTGTGATTGGGATCTCCGAACATAGGACAGCTCTAGGCTCAGAATTCCCTCACTGCGACCAAATCCAGCTGATAATGATAATCTTGTTCTTTGTGGTGTGGGGTGGAGATTCTTTGAGTTTTCTTATCTTTAGGTCCTCAACGATCTTGGTTGGATTGTTTTCTCTTCCTGCACTCTTGCTTCCAGCGATTCTTTCACTAGGTTTTGGCTTGTATCTCATAGCGAAGTCGCACAAAGCAGTCTTCGGTGAAACAACGGATCAACCTAGTCTTATCGATTCAGGTGTTTATTCCTGGGTTCGCCATCCTATGTATCTTGGAATCCTACTGCTCTGTCTAGGGTTTTTCTTTATCAGTCCCTCGCTCCTTTCACTTGGAGTCTGGCTAGCGTTCTTCATCCTGTACGATAAGATGGCAACGTATGAGGAAAAAGATCTCATTCGTATATTAGGTGAGGAATACATTGCATATCAAAAACGAGTGGCAAAATGGTTTCCGCGCATAAGACCCAGAAGCTATTCAGGAAATAGACTGGGCTGAGAATTGATGTCTAAGGACTCGCTGGTAGAGATATAAGATCATTTCCGAGGGCAGTTCAGTAAATATACAAGAAAAGCATTCCACATGCTTCCTAAATTGGAAAAGCCTTACATACTTGACATTGGTTGTGGTTCGGGTGTTCCAACCATTGAATTGGCAAAGTTGAGTAATGGTGAAATAATAGGGATAGACATCAACCAATCTCTCTTAGACAAACTGGATAGAAAGATTGAAGAAGAAGGCTTTTCAGACCGCGTGAAGACGGTGAAATGCTCTTTGTTTGCGATAGACTTCCCAGATGAAAGGTTTGACATTGTCTGGGCTGAGGGGGCAATCTGGATAATTGGGTTTGAAAAGGGTCTTAAGGAATGGAGACGGTTACTAAAACCGAATGGTTTTTTGGTTGTCCACGACGAGATTAGAACCATATCAAATGGACTCGAGAAGATAGCTAGCTGTGGTTACAGACGCATAAATCATTTTCAGTTACCCGAGGACGCTTGGTGGACAGAGTTCTACAGACCACTAGAAAAGCGAATTAAAGAGCTATACATGAAATACAAGAACGACCCGGGAGTTCTTAAGATACTCAAAGAGTATCAAAACGAGATAGATATGGTCAAAAGGAACCCCAAAGACCACAGTTCAGCATTTTTCATAATGCAGAAGTCACAAGAATCTTGATGCGTCTATGATCAACTCTTAATGCCGTAGCCACCCTGTTTTGATATTCTCTTTCATATCCCGCAGAGTGTAGGGCTTTATGTCTATGACCGGACTCTTGTCTACAGCATCTATCCCCCTTATTCTCAGCGTATTCCCTTTTCTTTCCAACAATTTCACGACCGTGACCGCTATTGGGTTTGGTCTATTCGGATGTCTTGTGGTAAAAACTCCATGCACCCCTTCATAGTATAAGGGTTTGACAAGTAGTGAATACTCTTTTGATTTGTGGAAAACCCACAAAATCATAAGGTGGGAAAATCCTTCAATATCCTGCAACCCTTGTTCATACTCTTCAAAAACCACCACTTCGCCAATAGCTGACCCATAATCACGTGGAATTTCTCTAGCGCTCTTGTAGGGCGAATGAATTATCCCTATGGGTTTTATCTTCACTTCCATCCCTTCATCACCTGCTCCAATCTCTGGCATTGAAAGATTTAGATATTTCAGCAGGTTATGTTGCTTTCGGCAACACGCGCGTGCAGTGCAACCACTTTCTATCTGTTCCGAAACGTTTTTGTGCAAACAGACACGACTATGGCTAGGTTCTGCCGGAGCCTCTGAATCAATGACTAAGAGGAAAATCTACTACAAACACTGGATAGACGAAGAAGCCGACATTCTTGCAGGCCAAAATCGTCCTTCATACGTCATAAACACAGGCATGGCCATCTCGGGTCTAATCCACATAGGAAAATGTCGCTCAGACCTCCTCTGTCCAGGAGCTTTGGCGACTAAGCTCAGAAGTCTTGGCAAAGATGTCAAGCACTACTTAACCTTGTACACTCAAGATCCGTTCAAAGCGAAACCGCCTCTTGTTGAGCCCGACTTTGCGGAAGAATATCGAGGTGTAAGAATTCTGGATGTTCCGTGCCCTGAGGGATGTTGCGGAACTTGGGTAGACCACTTTCTTAATCCATTAAAAGCCACTTTGGGCGACTTCGAAATTCACCCCATCATGATCCCTACCACTGAGATGTATCAGAAGCCGAAAATGAAGGGGATAATCCGGGAAATAATGGGGAAACGCGAGGATGTGAGGAAGATTGCCAATAGGTTCCGAGGGGAAGCAAAGAAACCACCTGGTTGGATCCCCTTTAACCCATTATGCAACAAATGTCACGCTATAAGCCCTCAGTTCACTGAAGCGCTTTCAGTAGATCTCGACAACTGGACTGTTGAATATCGGTGCAGAAAGTGTGCTGATCAGGGTATTTCCAGTATGGCATCGGGAAAACTAGACTGGAGACTTGAATGGGCTGCGATCTGGCGTTTTCTTGACGTTGACTTTGAGCCTTTTGGAAAGGATCATGCGATGGCTGGTGGTAGTAGGGAAAGCTGCAGTGCACTTGCTAGAGAGGCTTTGGGATTTGAGCCTCCCCGGGGACAACCTTTTGAGTTTGTGTCGTTGCTCGTCGAGGGCAAGTCCGTAGAGATGACAAGTTCAGGTGGGGTTTCATTTGATTTCGATGAATGGCCTAGAGTGGCTGAGCCAGAGGTGTTGAAGTATTGGTATATGATAATGAAGCCCATGAAGCACTTGGAGTTCAGCCCGTCTAGAATTCCATTTCTTGTGAACGAGTATGATCGAGCAGAGGCAGCGTATTTTGAGATTGAAGAGCCACAAGACCCTCAGATTGCTCTAGCTATGAAAAGAAGCTATGAACTGGCCCACAACGAGTCTCCACCTAAAGAGATGCCCATTCAAGTACCCTACGATCATGCCGCCATGGTTTCTCAAATAATCGCTGATCTCTCAGATTATGAAGCTGTCCTGGAAGTCTTGCGGAGAACGGTGGCAATTCCAGCTGAGACTTCTCAAGAGAGTACAAACTATGTTGTGGAAAGAATTCGAAGGGCTTATTACTGGACAACGAAGCATGCTCCGCCACGATACAGGATCAAGATATTGCCTAGGATTTCTGAGGATGTAAAACGTCAACTAAGTGAAAGAGAAATAGCTGCCCTCGCTTCGCTTGCTGACTCTTTAGAGGCTCGTGAGTGGACGCCCATCGATTTGAAGGCTGAGATCTATCGGATAGCCCGGGAAGTTACAAAGATGAGCCCTAAGAGGTTCTTTCAAGTCATTTATCTAGTGTTCTTCGGTCAGAAGTCCGGCCCTCAACTCGCACCATTCATATTATCGCTTGATGAAAGGTCTGTTGTTGAGAGACTAAGAGAATTATAGTTCTAAGTCACTCTGCTGTGGTGCCACAGTTTGGGCAGAATTTTGCTGTCGGCGGGACTACCTGTTTGCAGTTCGGGCAAGTTTTTACGTTAGGTGTTGCTGCGGTGGTTGTCAATCCTGTTCCACAGTTGGGGCAGAACTTTGAAGTTACCGGTACCGTTGCCTTACACGCTGAACAGATCACCATCGTTGCTTGAGGGGCGGGCCCTGTTTGAAACATTGGAGGTATCAACATCATACCAGCGCCAAGGGCGGCTCCTTCAGACTTTCCAAGCTCCTCAGCCGCTTTCTTAACAGTCTCCATTCTTAGAACTTCTGTTGCTGGAACTGCTCCGGCGGATTTAAGCCAGAACAGTCTCTCTCTATACTCGGGTGTTGTGTCTATCCCTTCAAACCGAAGGTCTACTAGATCTATTCCAAGCCTCTTGAATGCGTCTATTATGTGAGTTTTCACGAGAGTAGATGTTTCGTCTAGTTTTGTGAACACCGAAACTAGATCGTATCTGGACAACTCATCAATCATTCTCTCATTCACGAAGCCCCTTAGAAAATCATTAACACTCGGCGTTGTGTAGGCGTCTTGCCCTCCAACAACCTGCGTAATGAAAAGCTCTGGATCCGTAATCTTAAACCAGTATCCTCCATGGACGAGAAGTGGCGCTAACTCTGTTGTTTGAGCCCGCGCCCCATATTTCCCAGCAAACTGCTTGATTGAGACGAATATAACTCTGGCTTTGAATGGGGTCTCTCCAAACCCAACGAGTCTCCGCAGGATAGAAGTCAACAAAGGGAGGTTTAACGTTGTTAGAGTGTGTCTTCCAGGTCCAAAGATGTCATATGCCTTCCCATCTCTAAAGAAGACCGCTACCTCCATCTCATTCACAATCAGCTGCGCACCCCATGTGATGTCTTCTGAGGGATACGTCCAAATTATGTCATCAGGTCCAGGGTTTACCCAATTTATTACTTGGGGCATACGATCATTCCTCCATTACATCCAATATTGCACTTTTCCGTCTATTGAACGTTTCTTCTAGTCTATCAATATCCTTAAGGAGCTCGTCAATTCTCGTTTTCGCTTCGGTGAATTTCCGGTCTGCTACTTCACTCTTGAATTTCTGTGCCTTACCTACTGTTTCATTAATTGAGCCTAGCAGGTCCGAATCGAATTTGATCAATCCGTCTAATCGATCCTCCTTGATTTTTATGGCGTCGAAAAAACCGCTGTATCCGTAGAAGGCATGATTTATCTTTTCTGAGACCCTGTCGAACTTCGCAATTAACCTGTCCATCGCAGTCCAGGTTTCAATTATTCTGTTGTCCACAAGCCTTTGATAAGACTCCTTGAGGGCGCTCCTAGCTTCTGAAAGCTTCTCGTACAAATGATTTCTGATCAGCTTGTCAGCTTCTCTGCGCAGTTCCTTTTCCTTGTACCCTTTAAATCCCGGTATGAATGTCATGATTTTTTCGGAAAGTCTTTTCTCTTCTTCGACTTTTTTCAACGCTTTACTCTTCTCACTCAAAGGATTTCCCTCTTCTCTATAGATTCTCCATAGACGATATTTAAAGCAATCTGAATCCCCGGTGGAATATCAATTCTGTTCTTCACCAAGCGTTGATGACGTGCAAACCCCGAACGTTGAAGGTATAAATACTGATT
>JGI2173J19968_10000743_pt1 | contig 12677 bp, 13 predicted proteins | sample DeeMarSWOR136_30_FD_19968 | JGI IMG/M metagenome (IMG submission 19968) | reverse complement strand
AAGGGCCTGGAAAGAAATAGTAGAGTATTTTGGAAAGGACTGCTTAAATGAAGACCTGACCATCAATCGGCAGAAGCTGGCTGAGATAGTATTCCCCGACAAAGAAAAGGTGGCAAAGCTGAATCAGATAGTTCATCCCGAGGTGTTTAAGAAAGACGAAAGAATTACAAGTGAGATCAAAAGCCTTGACACCGACGCTCTAATTATTAAGGACATTCCGTTACTGTTTGAGCTTACTCGCCCTATATTTGTGGATAAAACAGTCGTTGTTTCTGCCAGTGAACAAACTCAATTAAGACGATTAGAAGAAAAGGGGATGAGTCGGGAAGATGCCCGAAGCAGGATAAAGTCCCAAATTCCTCTTGAGGAAAAGATTAAATCTGCCGATTTTGTTATTAATAATGATGGTCCGCTTGAAGAGACAAAGAAGCAGGTAGAGGAAATATATTCTTTGTTAAGGAAAGGAGAGCAATATGGAAAGCAGAGGTAAGTGGGAGACCTTTTACCAGCAGGAGGTGATTTGTTGAATCAAATCGATGCAAAATTAGAAGAAGCACTGAGTAAAGTGCTTGTCCCCGGGACAATGCGTAGCTTGATACAGATGAACTTGGTTCGAAGCACGGAAGTTAAGGATGGCAAGGCGAAAATAAATTTGGCTTCGACTGCTATCCCTGACCAATATCATAGTTGGCTGAAGGACAAGGCAGCGGCAGCGGTTAGCGAGGTTTCCGGCGTGGAGGAAGTAACTGTCGACCTTGTCGAAGCCAAGCCCAAAGAACTTAATCAGATTGAGAAAATAGTAGCGGTCATGAGTGGTAAAGGGGGAGTCGGCAAATCTTTGGTTGCTGGTTTGTTGGCTACTGCTTTTGCTCGGGAAGGAAAGGACGTGGGCATACTCGACGCTGATATCACTGGCTCCAGTATCCCTAAGATGTTTGGTTTAGATGCTCGCCCCAGCGGTAGCGAGACAGGTATTTTGCCTGTATTATCGAGGTCTGGAATTGAAATTATGTCCATGAATCTGCTTTTGCCTAGTGAGGATGAAGCGGTTATCTGGAGAGGTCCCCTCATGTCTAAAGCTATCACGCAATTCTGGGAGGAAGTTCTTTGGGGCAAGCTTGACTATCTGGTGATAGACTTGCCCCCGGGCACAGGAGATGCCCCATTGACGGTGCTGCAGGCAATACCCATATCAGGGGTAATAGACGTTTTTACTCCGCAGGAGTTGACGGAGATGATAGTTAAGAAGGCAATAAAGATGGCGCAGAAAATGAATGTTCGTGTTCTTGGGGTGATAGAGAACATGAGCTATCTCGTATTGCCTGACACGGGTAAGAAGATGGAAATTTTTGGCAGGAGCAAGGGGGAGGAAATGGCTAAGGCTTCCGGAGCTCCTCTTTTGGGGCAATTGCCCATTGACCCAGAGCTAGCCAGGTTGTGTGATGAAGGAAAAATTGAGAAATATAGTTCAGATGCTGTGTCTGAGCTTTTTGCCAATGTGGTCGCAGCTCTAAATGGGAAGAATGAAGGGTAGAGAAAATGGCAGAAGAATTTGATGGCTCGTTCAAGGAGCTGGAGCAATCCGTCATGGAGGATATAAAAAGGGTCTACTCGGAAAAAACGATTGACCATTTTTTGAGCCCCAGAAATCTGGGTGAAATTACCGCCCCCGATGGATTTGGCAGGGTAACCGGTCCCTGCGGGGATACTATGGAAATATACCTTGAGGTGAGAGATGGCAGAGTTATGGATGCTTTCTTCTGGACAGATGGCTGTGGCCCCAGCATTGCCTCGGGCAGCATGGTTACCGAGATGGCTAAGCGAATGAACATCGGCGAAGCTCAGAGGATTAGTCAGCATGATGTCTTAGCCGCTCTAGGTGGGCTGCCTGAGGAAAGCGAGCACTGTGCTCTTTTGGCAGCCAATACACTTAAAGAAGCAATCAAGGATTACATGGCCTTCAAAAACGAACCATGGAAAAGGGCCTATAGGGGTCGTTAGAATTTGAAGTAAACGTTGATAGCTTAATTACTAGGGCTTGAGGGATGAGGAAAAGGTATATTCTGGAATTGAATCCCATCGGGATAATTCATTCTCCTTACAAGAATACGGGGGCACCCCCTTATCAGGGCTATAAAAGCAAAGAGATTTCTCATATAGAGGTATTTAAGGAATTCGAGGAAGGCTTGAAGGACATTGATGGGTTCTCCCATATTATCGTTATTTATTGGTTTCATAAGTCTCAGGGGTACCATATGTTGGTTAAGACGCCCTGGGACGATAGTTTACACGGTCTCTTCACTACCAGGTCACCGCATAGACCTTGTCCCCTGGGGTTGACTGTAGTGGAGCTAGTAGCCAGGGAAAAGAATATCCTAAGGGTGAAGGGACTGGACGCCATAGATGGTACTCCTCTTTTAGATATCAAGCCCTATGTTCCTTCGATAGACGAAAGGGCATTTGTCAAAACTGGCTGGCTGGAAGGCAAGTTGGGAAAGGGAAGAAGCTGACAGCAACTCATATCTTCATACTGCTGGCAGTAGGGGCTGGTGCTGGTTTTGCCAGTGGACTGTTGGGAATTGGTGGCGGGTTCATCATGGTTCCCATCAGTTACTGGATTATCCAGGCCATGGGTGTCTCTCCCGATATTGCCATAAGAATAGCCTTTGGGACAAGTTTACTGGTGATTTTGCCCACATCGATAAGTGGCACCTGGAGACATAATAAGAAGAAGGCAATTCGCTGGAAAACTGCCTTAATTTTAGGCTCATGTGCCCTGGCCGGGGCTTTGGTTGGAGCTACCCTGGCAGCCCACCTTCCTGAAAATACACTGAAAGTAGGCTTTGGAGGACTGGTTCTGGCTGTTGCATTATGGATGGGTTTGGGAGTAATGCCAAAATTGGCGAGGCAGGCTGAAGAGCTACAGGAAAAATTCGGGCTTGTGGCGGTTTGCGGCTTTCCTATAGGTATGGTAGCCGGGCTGACCGGGCTTGGTGGTGGGGCATTGATAGTCCCCATGCTGGTGTTAGCATTAAATTTTCCCATGCATATTGCTGTGGGAACATCGGTGGCTTCAATAATATTTGCCAGCCTTGGTGGTATTGTCGGCTATATCGTAAATGGGCTGGGGGTACCTGGTCTCCTCCCTTATTCTATAGGCTATACGAATTTGCCCATATGGCTATGCTTGGCAGCTACCAGCATACCCCTGGCCCAGCTTGGAGCCCGGACAGCACATGCCCTGCCTGCGAAACCACTAAGGTATATCTTTATTGCTTTTATGGTCTACGCGGGCTTAAGGATGATTGGCGTATTTTAACCGGGCACAAGGCTTTGAATTTTCAAGGCACCCAAAATCGACGACGTCGCCGCACTTACTAGTCTACCAGAGTACGCTACATATTTGTTGTAGAAGCTCGAATCGAGTGGAGTAAAGGCAGCCGAGGAGCAATACTCCCAAGATTATCAGTATTGTTGCACCTACTGGTCTGAAATACTTTGCGTATCGGTCTCCTAGGCTTGAAGTCATGGCGATAGCGGCCGTGCCGAAGATAACGAGGTCGTCGAGCATAAAAACGACGACATACAGCAGGATGTAGCCATAATATTGGAAGGTAGTGAGACTGGCCAAGGATAGAACGCGAGTGAAAATCGCCGGAATTGCTGCTGAACAGACGAATTCTATAGAATTTACCGCAAAGGCTAGAACTACGATTCCTGCTATCGTTCCCAGGGTTATAGGGGAAGACACAACCTTCTGTATTCTGGTCATCGTCTTTTGTCGGGACTCTTCGTCTGTAACTTTGCAGACGATGGCGCCTTTTGTCTCTATCACTTCCCTTAGTTGCAATATTCCTCCACCCAGAGCTACCAATCCAATCACAGTTGTCACTGGCTTGGCGTAGCCGATGAGCAGGAAAGCGTTGAGCCACGCTGTCATGAACAGAAAATACAGGACTCCTGAAGCCAAAACAAAAGAGCCGACAATCAGCCATATTCTTTTTCTATCTCTTAAGGTCGCTATCAGGGATATAAGATAAATAAGCACCCACATAGCGCAAGGGTTGAAGCCGTCCACGAGACCCAGAATTACAGCCAAAGCTGGAAGCGAATAATTAGCAGGATCAATTGGCCCTATGCCGGGCAAGTCGATTCCATCTCTGGGTTCTTCACCTGCCGGTGGCGGGCAGTCCCCCGCCAGACATTGTTGCAGAGCTTTCTCAATTGCTTCGCCTGTCATTTCCTCGGATTCCCAACCACCAAATACTTGATTTCCGAAGATTGTTATCGGAAAGTCTGGCTCGTATTCTATCCCTAGCTCTGCAAGCTTCTCGGCCAATAGGGCACTTCCTGCAGGTGTAGTGGCGTCGTGACGAGTAATGTTAATTGAGTAGGTATTTTCTAGTTTTTTATTAAATGGCTCTTGTTCCTCACAGTGTGAACATCCGGGGACCTGGAAGAAATGAACCTCAAAACCTTCACTGGGACTTGACGTCCCCTGACTCGTGAATCCGATGACTATTCCTAAGATTATCAGGGATATAATCAAGTATCTCCTGAAGCGGTCTTGGAAAGTGTTTCTCAAAAAACCGGTCACCCTGTTGTACATTGACAAATGCCAACTCAAAATAGCCTCCGCTGTTCAGGATTTTCCATATGAAATGCCCATGGTGTGCAGGTCGCCATTTGGAAGACTATGCCCTTATCTAGAATCTTTATTTATCTCCTAACATCACCCAAACACGCATGATGAACAGGACACCACCTCGAGAACTATGCTCTTCTTGACCCAATTATCTAAGCTATCAAACACTTTCACCGTGACCGTAACGTCACCGGCCGTATCCGGGGCAGTCCAGGTAATCGTAGAGCCCTCCCCGGAAATCTCGCCACCATCGCATGACCATTCGTAAACCAGTTCGCCGCTCGTGTTTGAAGAAGCAATGCACTCAATATAGTATTCTTGTGTTTTTCCGACCTTGTACCCGGTAGTGGTTTCTTTCAAATATTTGTGCTCGGCAGTAACAATCAGGGCTTCAATAATTGGCGGAGGACCATTTGACGCGATGAGAGCTATTGATCCTGTGTCGTTCTTACCCTGGCCATCATCAACCACAACTGTGATGTCGTACATACCAACTTCTTCAGGAGCGGTCCAGATAACTTCAGGCCCTGTGCCAGTAATATTACCTCCGCTAGCCGACCAGTTATAGCTTAGCTCATCGCCCTTAGGGTCTTCAGCATCACAAGTAACCTGGAGACTGTCCAGAGGAGCGGTCCAGCCGGGCTCCTCAGCTTCCAGGCTGGTGATAACTGGCGGGGGGTTGAGCGAGCAAGATGAGGTCAAGAACAGCACTGCTGTCGCCGCAATTGCTAGACCCCTTTTTTTAATCACTAGGTTCTCTCCTCGGAGCTTCCTTTGCTAAAGCCTGTATACAGGGCATCACATATATTACCATTCTTATAAATGTAATGGAAATTATCACTAGAACGACCTTTCAGGCATATTCTGCACGGAAGGCAAATTGTACGCAGGTAACTCTGGGAAGACTATGCTCTTAGCTAGAGCTGTTATTTATCTACTAATTTATCCAAAATGACAATATGTGCAAGACACCACGTAGAAAACTATACTGTCGCTCACCATATTGTCAGCGACATCAGACACTATTACCGTGACTTGTGTAGCCTGCACATAATAATCCGGGGCAACCCAAGTAATCATAGAATCGTCCTCGGAAATCTCAGAAATCTCGCCATCTTCGCATGACCAATTATATGATACTCCGCCGCTCGTGTCTGAAACAATGCACTCAATATCGTATTCTTTTGTTCTCCCGACCTTATAGTCATAGTCCCCCGTAGCGCCTTCTTTCAAATATTTAGGCTCTTTAGCAGTAACAATCAAGTCTTCTATAGTGGGCGGAGTACCAGTTGCCACGCTGATAGTTACTGACCTTGTGTCTTCCTCACCATGACCATCTTTAACCACAACTGTGACGTGGTATATGCCAACTTCTTGGGGAGCAGTCCAGGTTACTTCAGGTCCCGTGCCAGAAATATTACCTACGGTGGTTGACCACTCATAATTCAACTCGTCGCCATCAGGGTCCTCAGCATCACATGTCACTTGGATACTACCCGAAGGAAGAGTCCAGACTGCGTCGGCTACCAGGCTGATAATATATGGCGGCTTATTGTATCTCGCTGTGATGGTTATTTGATTTGTGACTTCGCCACCGCGGCCATCGGTCACCGTGACTGTAACATTGTATGAGCCTGCAGAGTCAGGAGCGGTCCAGGTAACCGTAGCTCCTTTCCCACTTATTTCGCCTCCGCCAGCTGACCAGTTATAGCTTAGCTCGTCGCCATCGCGGTCTAAAGCAGTACATGTAATCTGGCAGATTCCCGAAGGAATAACTCTCTCTGGCTCAGCTTCCAGACTGGTGATAGCTGGTCGATGGTTGGCTAGCATCATGTCAAATACGATCGCAAGTACCACTACTGCCGCCACAATTCCCACGATTACGAGCCATCTTTTTTTATTCATTAGTTTCTCTCCCTGTAGACTCCTTCATTCAAGCCTATATCCTGGGCATCACATATAATACCACTATTATAAGGTGTGATGAAAACTATCGGTTGAATGACTTTTCAGGCATGTTCTGTATGAAAGGCGCATAGCGTGCAGGTTGCCAGCCGGAAGACTATGCCCTTAGCTAGAATCGCTATTTATCTCCTGATTTTATCCGAAAGTACATGCTGAACAAGGTACCACGTGGAGAACTATGCTCTTAGGCATACTATTGCCAGCGACATCAGTCACTACTACCGTGACTGTAACATAAATGTCGGTCACATCCGGGGCAGTCCAGGTAATCATAGAGCCCTCTCCGGAAATCTCGCCACCATCGCATGACCATTCGTAAACCAGTTCGCCGCTCGTGTTTGAAGCAATGCACTCAATATAGTATTCTTGTGTTTCCCCGACCTTATAGGCATAGTCCCCAGTGGTGTTTTCTTTCAAATATTTGTGCTCGGCAGTAACAATCAGGTCTTCAATAGTGGGCGGAGTACCAGTTGCTACACTGAGAGTTACCGACCTTGTGGCTTCCCAACCATGACCGTCACTAACCACAGCTGTGACGTGGTATATGTCAGCTTCTTCAGGAGCATTCCAGTTTACAACCGCGCCTGTGCCAGAAAAATCACCTCCGGTGGCTATCCACTCATAATTTAGTTCGTCGCCGTCAGTATCTGAAGCAGTACACGTCACTTGGATACTACCTGAAGGAAGGGTCCAGACTGCATCGGCTATCAGGCTGGCAAGGTATGGCGGCTTATTGTATCTCACTATGATGGTTATTTGTTTCGTGACTTCGCCGCCGCAGCCATCGGTCACTGTGACTGTAACATCGTAGGAGTCTTCAAGGATAGGAGCGGTCCAGGTAACCGTAGCTCCTTCCCCACTTATTTCGCCTCCGCTAGCCGACCAGTTATAGCTTAGCTCGTCGCCATCGCGGTCTGAAGCAGTACACACAATCTGGCAGCTTCCCAAGGGAAGAACTCTCTCCGGCTCAGCTTCCAGGCTGGTGATGGCTGGTCGATGGTTGGCCGGCATCGTGTCAAGTAGGACTGAAAGTACCACTACTGCCGCCACAATTACCACAATTACTAGCCATCTTTTTTTGTTCATTAGTTTCTCTCCCTGGAGCCTCTTTCATTCGAGCCTGTATTCAGGACATCGCATAATATATTACCACCTTGATATATCCTTATTATGCAGTTGAAATCACCTTTATTTCGTCTCCCACCACTGTGCCCAGAAAGTCGCAGGCGCTCCCGTCTCTTAGCGATACTTCAAGATAACCGCTGCTGCCCACGATAGCCATTACCCCTTCACCTTGTGCATAGTAATTGCTGATACCTTGAATACAGTGCCCAGCCACCTCAATTATTACGTCCTTTTCAGGTAAATCATTGCTTTTAATGTTTGTAATCAAGCTGCCAAAGCGGTCAATATGCAAGACCAGACCAACTAAATTACCATCTGCATCAAGGAACGGCTTTGGTATGGAGAGGACATGGAGGGAGCTGATTTTCTCCCCGAATTCATAAATGGAAATGCCCAGAGAAAGGCCGGCAGCCACCGGGGCAAGAATATCTCTTCCATGAAAGGTAGGGCTGACTGGATTTCGCCAGAAGCGGGGGTCGGTAATGGCTACAGCTTCAAGGCCCGTCTTAAATACTATCTCTTTTAGTTCATGAGTATGTTTGGTTAACGAGCGACTTTCAACGGGAAATAAATCATCAATTATATAGCTGAGGATGCCATTATCGGGGACAACGAAGAGGGCCGAAGGTGTTTTCAGTATTATCCCCTGGCGTTCACTACCTACGCCGGGGTCAACAATAGCCATATGAATTGTTTGCTTGGGGAAGTAACGATAAGCAACACTAAGTATGAAAGCAGCCTGAAGGATATTCTGCGGCTCGATAGAATGGCTGATGTCTATAATATTAGCTTCAGGATTAGTGCTTAAGATAGCGCCTTTAACAGCAGCAACGTAAGCATCATTATAGCCAAAGTCGGTGGTCAGGGTTATTGTGAAACTCATCTATAGATACTAATACTGAGTAACGATTAAGACAGCAAAAACGACAAGCAGGACGGCTAAGATTATGGTCAGCTTAAAAAGGGTGCTTTCTATCCCTCGCCGAGTTCGATAAACTGAGTCAGCTTGCCCAAAGATACCCCCTATACCTCCACCGCGTAACTGAAATAGTACAGTGGCAATTAAGGCTATTGCTATTAGTATCTGGGCGATAAGAAAATAAGTAGGCAATTTATTTACCTCCTAGCTCCTGTATGATAATCTCTCTCACCATGCCTGGATTAGCCCTTCCCCTGGTGACTTTCATTACCTGCCCTATAATAAACGTAAAAGCTTGTTGTTTGCCAGAGGCATAATCTGCTACTGCCCCTGTATTATTGGCCAGCACTTGTTTTACCACTTCCCTTATTTCACCGGTATCGCTAATCTGGCCGAGTTTCCTTTCTGTTATAATCTCGCTGGCTCCCTTGCCACTGCGAAACATCTCCTCCAGCACTGCCTTGGCAGCCGGTCCGCTTATAGTACCATTATCTACCAAGCCAAGCATTTCTGCTAGACGTTTTGGACTTATTTTAACATTTTCAATCTCAGTGTTGGTAGCGTTAAGCAGTCGGCTGAAATCTCCTAAAAGCCAGTTACTAATCATCTTGGCTTTGCCAGGGCTCATTAGCTTAACGCAGTTTTCAAAATAATCTGCCAGTGCCCTGGAGCTAGTCAGAATATTGGTATCGTATAATGGCAAGCCATATTGTGCCATAAATCGGTCTCTGCGTGCTTCGGGTAATTCAGGGAGTCTTGCTCTGATTTCCTCTATCCGGGTTCGGTCTAAAACCAGGGGGGGCAAATCAGGTTCGGGAAAATATCGGTAATCATCAGCATACTCTTTAGTTCTCTGGGTCACTGTTATACCCTTTTCCTCTATCCAACCTCTGGTTTCCTGTACCGTTTCTCCACCTTCCTCAAGTAGCTCTTGTTGTCGCTTGGATTCATATTCCAGGGCTTGGTAAACAGCTTTGAAGCTATTCATATTTTTAACTTCCACCTTGGGTAAAAATTCTTTACTAGCCAACGGGCGTATGCTTATGTTAGCATCACATCTGAAACTTCCTTCCTCCATATTGCCGGTGGACACGCCCAGATAACGCAAGATATTACGTAACCTGATAAGATAGTCCCGAGCCTCCTCGGGGGAGCTTATTTCGGGCTCGCTAACAACCTCCATCAACGGCACGCCGGAGCGATTGACGTCTATCAGGCTGTAGTCCCCCCTGTGCCACGATTTAGCGACATCCTCTTCGAGATGCACCCTGGTGATATTGATTCTTTTCCTGGTACCGTTGCTATCAATGGTCAGCCAACCTCTTTTTCCAATGGGAGCATCATACTGGGAAATCTGGTAACCCTTCATCAGGTCAGGGTAAAAGTAGTTCTTGCGGTCGAATTTGGTATATTCGGGGATGGTGCAATTTAGAGCCAGGGCAGTCATCACTGTATATTCTATTGCTTTTTCATTGATGACAGGGAGAACGCCGGGCATGCCTAGGCAGATGGGGCAGACGTGGGTGTTGGGAGGAGCACTGGCATAATCTGTGCTGCAGCTACAAAACATCTTGCTCTTGGTTAGTAGCTGAGTATGAACCTCCAGGCCGATGACGATTTCATAGGTCATAGCTTTCGCTCAGTATAGCAGTGTTACCATGCAGGGGCAAGGAGCAGTTGACTTGACCCACACTCGGGGCATTGCTAGAATGGAATTTGGGGATATAGCTCAGTTGGGAGAGCGCTGCGTTCGCATCGCAGAGGCCGGGGGTTCGAATCCCCCTATCTCCACCATGCCCCTGTAGCTCAGTTGGATAGAGCAGCGGTTTCCTAAACCGCGTGTCGGGCGTTCGAGTCGCCCCAGGGGCACCACACACGACTAAATCTCTTAAAGTCTTCGTACCGTAAATATGACAAGATGTGAAGTTGTTACCTTCAGACTTTGTGAAGTGCAACGATTTGCCGAATCTGGATCATTCCTTGAGGTTATTTGACCACTGCTGGCGGAACTTGTTGACCTTGGGAGAAATTACCATCTGGCAGTATCCTTGCTCCGGATGTTTAGCAAAGTATCCCTGGTGGTAGTCTTCTGCAGGATAGAAAGTATGCAGGGGAACAATCTGTGTGACGATTGGTTTCTTCCACAGGTGAGCTTTATTAAGTCCTGCAATAAGCTCCTCTGCAATGGCTTTTTGCTTCTCGCTGTGGTAGAAAATTGCCGAACGATACTGTGTGCCTACATCCGCACCCTGCTGGTTCAGTGTTGTTGGGTCATGGATGGAGAAGAAGATCTCCAGGATTTCCCGATACGATGTCTTTGAAGGATCGAAGCTTACCTGAACCGCCTCAGCATGGCCAGTTTTACCACTGCAGACCTGCTCGTATGTTGGATTAGCAATGGTGCCACCGGTGTAGCCGGAAACAACTTTCTCAACGCCGTCAACTTCTCTGAAAACCGCCTCGAGACACCAGAAACAACCGCCGGCGAGGGTGGCAACTTCCGATGAGGCTGCCTGGTTCATAGTTGCTCCTCGGATACGAATTTCAGCGCAAGGCCGTTCATACAATAGCGTTTGCCGGTCGGTGGCGGCCCATCGTCAAACACATGACCTAAGTGTGAGTCACAACGGGCACAGAGGACTTCCGTTCGCACCATTCCCAGACTCGTATCAGGTTGTTCTACCACATTTAACGGCGAGATTGGCTCATAATAACTCGGCCAGCCTGTCCCTGATTCGAACTTGGTGGAACTACGAAAAAGATCAGTGCCACAGCGTACACACTGGAAGATACCCGATTCGTGGACAGTATTGAAGGTACAGGTACCCGAAGCCTCCGTTCCTTTCTTGGTAGTGATTTCATACTGCTTCTCGTTCAGTAACTTCTTCCAGTCCGCATCCGACCTCTCGATTTTCTCTACCGTCACCACCTTGTTTTGTTTGGCATCATAAATTTGTACGGTTGTAATCTCTGCACTCCTTTCTAAATATTATACATTAGATGTATCTCATCAAAATGTGCAAATATTGCATGTATGAGAAACAAGCCGTGTATTCCTAACCGCGTGTCGAGCGTTCGAGTCGCCCCAGGGGCATTTTTATATAATTATGCTGTATCCTACGTCATGAGGCATAGCTCCACGGCAGAGTGCGCTAGTCATTGCGCGGCTGATGATTGAGTAGTGGTGGAGATGAAGAGGGGAAAGCTCAATTCAGCGTCTTCTTCTCCGTGCAACTTTCTTTTTACGTCTTTTTTTCCGGGCAGCTCTCCTTCTCCGCAGGAAGAAAATCGCCAGTCCCACTGCTACCGCCACCCCCGCTATAATCCCGCCAATCAGTGGCCAGTTGAGGGGAAAGTTGGCTGTTATGGCGTAGTCGCCGTGCATGGTGATGATGGTTGTGGCGGCGCTAACATCGAAGATGGTGTCAATATCACCGGTCCACCTGACAATGCGGTAGCCTTTCTCGGGACTGGCAACCAGGCGCACCAGCATCCCAGCATTATAGGTAAACACGCCTTCGCCAGGAGCGCTGATGGAACCATTAGGAGTAGTGGAGATGGTAAGGGTATACTCGACAACCCCCAGATTCCATTTGGCGAGCTCGATATCAGGGCATGCGGCGACTACGGTGCCGTCGGCCTTGAGCCCCACCGTGTGATAGCTGCCCGCAGCGACCTGTTTGATATCTGTCCAGCTATTGATGACATATTGCCCACCGGCGTCGATTCCCACGGCGATTACGGTGCCGTCGGCCTTAAGCCCTACTGTTTGATAGCCGCATGCGGCGACCTGGATGATATCTGTCCAGCCGCCGACATAACATTGTCCGTGGGAATTGTCTCCTGTAGCGACCACCGTGCCGTCGTTCTTAAGCCCCACCGTGTGACTAACACCTGCGGCGATCTGGGTGATGCCTGTCCAGATACTGACAGCAAGCTGCCCGTTCTCGCCCTTTCCCATGGCAACCACAGTGCCGTCGGATTTAAGCCCCACTGTGTGACTACCGCCTGCGGCGACCTGGA